>ENA-UABT01000285-UABT01000285.1-human-gut-metagenome-genome-assembly--contig:-NODE-285-length-13116-cov-10.500574_pt1 | contig 13116 bp, 10 predicted proteins | sample MGYA00243875_ERZ654217 | MGnify/ENA primary metagenome ERZ654217 (study PRJEB26926, sample SAMN06165018) | human gut metagenome | biome: ENVO:00009003; feature: ENVO:2100002; material: ENVO:00002003... | reverse complement strand
ACGAGATTCATGAGCGTCTCGTGGGCTCGGAGATGTGTATAAGAGACAGAAATATTACCCCATAAAATACCAAATATTACACCCTATATTATAATGGAAAATAGTATCTTTGCAACAGAAAATTCAAAATGCGTTGTGAAACGCTTATCATCATCTTTTACTTATACAAAAAAAATAAAACATTGGAGTTCAATAGGGATATTGAGATTCCAATGTTTTTTTATACACTAAACTGAAACATATTATCATGTAAAGTTGACATATCATCATGTAACGTTGTCTGATTTATAACCTTTCAGTATAAATCAATAGTCTATTTTATTGTCTACTTCCACAATTGATAGAGGATTTTACCCATAGACTGTAGACACAGATTATTTCTTTTCATTACCTAAATCTATCTGCGATATCTGATTCAACAGATTTACAGCCTGCCCTACAGTCTTCACATCATTGATGCGAAGCATTCGCTTGTTGAATTTTTCCTTCAGAACACAATCTTGAATATGACTGGTAACGTAAGCGAGTATGCGGTTAAACATCTGACTTCTGTAGAACGGACTGTTTACATTGCTCACAAACTGCATCTGCATATAGCTCTGCTTGAGAATAATCTTCTCGCAACCTAGCTTCTTGCCTACCCTACGCAGACCTACCACATGCATCAGTTCGTCTGCTTCATGAGGCACAGGACCAAAACGGTCTATCATACGCTTGCGGTAAGCCTCTACTTCCTCATCGCTCTCCAGACGGTCCAGTTCACGATAAAGGAGCATGCGCTCACTGTCACCCGGCACATAAGTCTGAGGAAAATACATCTCCAGATCGCTCTCTATGCCACAATCGTCAACGAAATCATCACCCGTAAGCTGGGCACCTTCATCCATCTTCTCCTGATAAAGATCACAGAACTCCTCGTTCTTCAACTCTGTGACAGCCTGAGAGAGAATCTTCTGGTAGGTTTCATAACCCAGATCTTCCATAAAACCGCTCTGCTCAGAGCCCAGCAGATTACCCGCACCGCGGATATCCAGGTCCTGCATGGCGAGATTGAAGCCGCTACCCAGTTCACTGAACGTCTCCAGAGCCTCCAGACGGCGACGCGCCTCAGGAGTAAGTGCACTCTTAGGTGGCGCCATCAGATAGCAGAAAGCCTTCTTGTTGCTTCTTCCTACGCGTCCACGCATCTGATGCAGGTCACTCAATCCGAAGTGATGAGCATCGCTCACGATAATCGTATTGGCATTCGAAATGTCGATACCGTTCTCTACAATAGTGGTAGAAAGCAGTACATCATAATCGTAATTGATAAAGCCCATGATGATTTTCTCCAAATCCTCAGGCTTCATCTGTCCGTGACCGATTGCTACCCTACAGTCTGGAATATGCTTCTCTATGAGCATCTTGAGCTCCGGAAGCTTGGATATTCTGTCGCATACGAAATAAACCTGTCCGTTTCGGCTCATCTCGAAATTGATGGCATCGCAGATAACTTCACTACTAAACGTTACCAGTTCGGTATGAATCGGATAACGGTTAGGTGGCGGAGTGCGCATGATACTCATATCCCGGGCGCCCATCAGAGAGAACTGGAGGGTTCGCGGAATCGGAGTGGCACTCATCGTGAGTGTATCGACATTTACCTTGAGCTGACGGAGTTTCTCTTTGGTAGACACACCGAACTTCTGCTCTTCATCGATGACGAGCAGTCCCAGGTCATGCCATTTCACGGTCTTTGATATCAGCTTATGCGTACCTATGAGGATATCAATCTTACCCTCTTTCAGGGCGTCAAGCACCTCTCTGGTTTCCTTCGTTGTACGGGCTCTACTGAGATAGTCTACCCTTACAGGCATGCCTTCCAAACGCTTTTTGAAAGTCTGATAGTGCTGGAAAGCCAGAACGGTAGTAGGCACCAGCACCGCAACCTGCTTGCTGTCGCACGCAGCCTTGAAGGCTGCACGAATGGCAACCTCAGTCTTGCCGAAGCCCACATCGCCACAAACCAGACGGTCCATCGGTCTGCCACTCTCCATATCCTTCTTCACCTCCTGAGTAGCCTTATTCTGGTCTGGCGTATCTTCATACAGGAAGGAAGCCTCCAGCGTATGCTGCAGATAATTGTCGGCACTGAAGGCGAATCCCTTCTCCCGTCGGCGCTGGGCATAGAGTTTGATCAGGTCGCGCGCAATGTCCTTGATTCGCTTCTTAGCTTTGTCCTTGAGTTTATCCCAGGCACCTGTACCCAGTGTAGACAGGCGAGGCGGAGTACCGGTATCGCTGCGGCGATATTTGCTGATTTTATAAAGCGAGTGGATAGAAACATCCACCTTGTCATTGTTCGTATAGACGATTCGGATCATTTCCTGATAGCTGTTGCCCGTAGGAACCCTAACCAGACCGCCAAACTTGCCGATACCGAAGTCTACATGCACGATAAAATCTCCCACTTCCATCTCCTGCAGTTCCTTCATGGTGAGTGCCATCTTGCCGGCTCTCGCTTTATCTGAGCGCAGGTTATATTTATGAAAACGGTCAAAAATCTGATGATCGGTAAAGAAACAGCACTTCTTGTCATGGTCAGTAAAGCCTTCATGAAGCGTCTTGTCTACCGGTGTAAAACGGATGGCGTAGCGCTTCAGCTCTTCGCTTTCAAAGATATCCTTCAGGCGCAGTTGCTGCTTCTGGCTATCTGCCAATATATATAAGGTGTAACCCTGGAGCAGGAAATCCTCCAGAGTTTGACAAAGTAAATTGAAATTCTTATGGAAAAGAGGCTGTGGAGCAATATTGAAAGGTATCACAGCCGAACTCTCTGACGGAGCGACCTTGCCGAACTCGATACGGAGATGAGCCGCTACTGCCTTCTTGAAATCGAGCGGAGAAACGAGGTTGAGCTCGGTCTTCATGTCATGTCTGATGCGCTCAGCCTCTACCTCAGTAGCTCCCTCCAGCTGCTCGGTAAGGCTCTGCGATGAGAAGCCTTCGGTATAGATCTGACCGATGCGGTCGCAAACGAAAGAAAGGTCTTTCGCAACGACTGGCGTACTTTCGGAGAGGAAATTGAGGAAACACTGCTTGTTGCTCTCGATATGGGCGAGTTCGGGCACGATTTCTATCTCTGTGCGCTTTGCCTGCGAGAGCTGGGTCTCAACATCAAAGGTACGGATGGTGTCAATCTCATCGCCGAAGAAGTCGATACGGAACGGATATTCGCAGCTGTAGGAATAGACATCGAGGATGCTTCCACGCACGGCAAACTGGCCCGGTTCATAAACATAATCGGTTTCTTTGAGTTCGAAATCGCGCAAGGTATGAACCACATCAGTCTGAGCAATCTGCTGGCCTACAGTCAGTTTCAGAATCCGTTCATCCAGATTCTGCTTAGCCACAACAAGTTCTGCCAGTGCATCGGGATAAGTGACTACCGGGAAATGCCCTCCCGAAGAGAGGCGCGCCAGCACCTCTGTACGTAGGATTTCGTTCGCTGCATCACGCTGCCCGTATTTCACGGCACGCCGATAGCTGGAAGGAAAGAAGAAGACCTTCTCCTGCCCCATCATCTGAGTGAGATCGTGATAAAAATAGCCTGCTTCATCGGCATCATCCAGTACGAAGAGTACCGAACGCCTCATCTTCCCCTGCAGAGAAGCAAAGAACATCGGAGCCGAAGAGCACAGCAAGCCCTGGAGAAAAATGGAATGAACCGACTTCTTCCCCATCAAATCAAAGAGGGCATCCGCCTGTGGCGAACGCCCGTATGTTTTTTCTATCTTTTGGATTTCCATCCAAGTACTGATTAGTGATTACTGAGTATTAATCCTTCTTCGGATATTTCTTGAACCAGCCATCCAGGCGCAGTCGCATCACGCCAAAGAAAGCCTCACCAAAGATGCCACCACTCATCTTGCTCACACCTTCACGACGGTTAACAAAGATGACAGGCACCTCCTTGATCTTGAAACCTATTCGATGAGCCGTATATTTCATCTCTATCTGGAAAGCATAGCCCTTGAAGCGGATAGCATCCAAATCTATGGTTTCCAACACCTTACGTCGGTAGCAGACGAATCCAGCTGTGGTATCATTCACCTTAAATCCGGTTACGATACGTACGTATTTAGAAGCGAAATAGCTCATCAATACGCGTCCGATAGGCCAGTTGACCACGTTCACACCCGAAATATATCTTGAGCCTACAGCCACATCATACCCCTCATCGTGAGTTGCCGCATAGAGACGAGGCAAATCATTAGGATCATGACTGAAGTCGGCATCCATCTCGAAGATGAAGTCATAGCCCTGCTTCAATGACCATTTGAAGCCCATGATATAGGCAGTACCCAAACCGAGTTTACCCGAACGCTCCAGGATATGCAGACGACCGGCAAACTCATTAGCCATCAAGCCCTTAACAATGGCAGCAGTACCGTCAGGACTTCCGTCATCGATAACGAGGATATCAAACTGCTTTTCGAGACCGAAGACAGCACGGATGATTTTCTCGATATTTTCCTTCTCATTATATGTAGGAATGATTACTATGCTATCACTCATAACTTCTTCTAATTTTAATGATTCTGATACTAAATAATGTAATACAGATGCAAAATTACAACTTATTTTTGAAATAACAAGCGAAAAACCGAAATTATTGGTCCGGATTCTCTACAAAACCCTGATATTTCTTGTCAAGTCCGTTCATGATCGCCTCATAGCTCTTGTTCATCTGGTTCTTGATATTGTCAGCTCCCTTGCCTATCGGCTCGATAGGCTCATGAATGGTGAGCTTCAGAGGATGCCAGAAAGCCCAGTAGATATCCTTCATGCGAGGCTTCACATCAAAACTGCCATTGATGGTAAGCGGACATACCGGCAACTGCAGTTCATCGGCAAGCATGAAAGCACCGCGGCGGAACACACCCATGTGCCCCGTAAACGAACGGGCACCCTCTGGGAATACCACCAGCGACATGCCCTCTTTAAGCACCTCGCGAGCACGGTCATAAGAAGCACGGATCTTAGAAGGTCCGCTTTTGTCTACAAAGATGTGGTGCGCATACTCACAGGCGATACCGATGAGAGGCACTTTGCGCAAGCCCTTCTTCATCATCCACTTGAAGTTTCTGCCCAGAAAACCGTATATCAGGAAGATATCGAAAGCGCCCTGATGATTGGCCACGAAAACATAACTCTGGTTCTTCTTGAGATGCTCACGTCCCTCCACCTTTACAGGCAGGAGGAGGATGCGGACCCAAAGCCAGGACCAATACTTGCCGGGATAATAGCCCCAGAAATGGCCATTGCCCAGCATACATCCCAAAACGGTAGACAAACTGGTTAAAACGCTAGCTACCAATAGGATAGGTAAGCATATCACAAGTTGATACAGACGATATAAGTACTTCATTTTTTATTTAAGAATGAATAATTTAACACTCAACATTTAACATTCAACACTCAACACTCCTCATTTTCTTTTGAGTGTGATGACCACGATTTCTGCCGTAGCCCCTATGCGGATTGGAACGGTACCGCCCAGACCCGATGTGGTATAGAGCTGGCAACCCTCCTCCTCGAAGAGGCCGTAATCATAAGGAGTAAACATCGACGGACGCAAGCCCAGGATACTGATCTGCCCCGCATGCGTATGACCGCTCAGCGTAAGCTGCGGTGCTACGACCAGCGAATCCTTCCTGTCAGGTCCTATCACATCGCCATCCTCATTCTTCTCCTTATTAATAGTAGAAGGCCAGGTCTCGCGCCATTGCTTCGGAATATGCTGCAGCATCAGCACGAAAGAGCCCGGTCTGATGCCATACAGCGCCTTTCTTACATTGGTTCGCTTTGGATTGTCATAGTTCTCTGTACCAGCTACATAGATGCTGTCAGCGCCTCTATGTACCGCCACATGCTCATTCATCAGCAGGCGCCATCCGCAACTCCGCTGGAAGTCCTGCATCCGCTTCTCGAGCGCAGCTATCTCCTGCTCATCATCTACATCCATATAATAGGTGTAATCGTGATTGCCCAGCACACTCATCACGCCATCTCTGGCTTTCAGACTGCTGAGCAGCGCCTGATACTCAGGCAGTTCATCGGGCGTAACATTCTGTAAATCACCCGTAAAGCAAATCAGATCAGGTTTTTCGGCATTAATGCTGTCGATATCGCGCTGAGGCAGATGACCACGCCAGCCATAGTATGACCCGAGATGGATATCGCTGAACTGAACGATGCGATAGCCCTCGAAAGACTTCGGCAGATTAGGTACATAGATGGTGATACGCTTGACTTGCATCTTAGGAAAACCTTCGGTAAATCCGTAGATAAAGCAGAAGAACGCCACCGCTCCCACTACCAGTCCGAGGAGCTTGCCCCAGTTGCGATGGCCGTGAAGGAGCCGCATACAGCACCAACCGAAGACACTGAACAGGCTGAAGACAAACTGCGGAACCGCACATACTGCCATTATCACAAACCAGATGTCGATGAGCACCGGATTGCGTGGCAGGAAGTTGGGCAGCATCGTGATATATGCACTGTAGGCGATAACCACGAAAGCCGGCAACCAGAAGAGCACCCGCTGCCAGAGACTCTTCAGCCATAACTTGCCATACCTTTTATATATCCACAGATACGGCAACAGGGTGAATACCACTACGGGTATCAATATTCTTGCTATCATTTCTTGATCAAACTTGATTGAAGATACGTTTTCATTGCCTGCACGGGCACTCCTTTGCGCTGTGCATAGTCGCGAAGCTGGTCGTCTCCTATCCGTCCCAGTTCGAAATACCGCGACTTGGGATGTGCAAACATCAGCCCCGAGACACTGGCATGAGGCGTCATCATTCCGCTTGTGGTGAGCCGGATGCCCACCTGACTCATATCGATGAGCTGGTCGATGATGAAGTTGGCACTGGTATCGGGCAACGAAGGATATCCTATAGCCGGACGGATGCCCTGATAGCGCTCCAGATGCTGGTCTTCGATGCTCAGCTGCTCGCCGGGAGCATAGCCCCAGATGCTGCGTCTCACCTCTTCGTGCAACTTTTCTGCCGTGGCTTCAGCCAACCGGTCGCAGAGTGTCTGTGCCATCATATTGAGGTAGTCGTCCGAGCGATATTTCTTCTCCAGACCGCCATCTACCGTCGTGCAGAAGATACCCAGCCGGTCTGTTATTCCACTGTCCAGAGGACGGATGAAATCAGCCAGACAGAGATTGGGTTCTCCCTGAGCCGCCGGATGCTGCTGACGGAGCATCGGGAAGCGGACTTTCTGCCCTTCCAGCCAGATATCATCCCCCTCGCTGTTCGCCTCGAAGAGTCCGAAGACGGCATAGGTATGATATTCGCCTTCCCATGAATGGAGCATATCGAGCGCCTCAGCTTTCAGTTTTTCCTTTTCCTCTCGAGGTTTGCCGCTCAATCCCCAGGCATGATAAAAGTATAGCCAGTTGATATATGGCTCAATTTCGCTTATATTGTATACTATTCTTCGCATCCGATACGATATTTTATTTTACAATTCCCGTAAAATTTCCCTTTTTCAGGAATTGTTTCTGAACTCCAGTTCCTCTCCTCTGCAAGCGGCATCAAACACGCCTTTGTTATAGATCAGACTACCGTTACAGAAAGTCTGTTCCACTTTCCATGCAAACTCATCACCCGCTACAGGGCTCCATTTACACTTGCTCTGAATCACCTCTGCGGTCACCTTCCAAGGCTCTCCCTTGCGCACCACAACGACATCTGCCTTATACCCCGGACGCAGGAAGCCGCGCTGACTGATATGGAACAGACGGGCTGGATTATGGCACATCAGTTCAACCAGGCGCTCGATACTGATTACCTTTTCGTCAACAAGTTTCAGCATGCTTACCAGCGAGAACTGTACCATTGGCATACCTGATGCAGCCTTGGCACAACCGCCCTGTTTATCCTTCAACTGATGAGGAGCATGATCGGTACCTACTACAGTTATCTTACCATTACTCAGCGCCTTACGCAAAGCTTCTCGATCAGCAGCGGTCTTTACTGCAGGGTTGCATTTGATGCGTGCGCCCTTCACAGCGTAATCTTTGTCCGAGAACATGAGATGAGCCACAACAGCCTCGCCTGTAATATTTTCATCCTTACCAAAGAACTCCAGTTCCTTAGCCGTAGTAACGTGAGCGATATGGAGATGCGCCCCGCTTTCCTTAGCCAGCAGCACCGCCAGACGGCTGCTTTCATAGCAAGCCTCCTCGCTGCGTATTTCCGGATGATGTTCTACGGCAGGGTCTTCACCCCATTTCTGCTTAGCCAGCTGCATGTTGCGGTTAATGATTCCGGTATCCTCACAGTGGGTCATCACCGGCAAATCCAGCTCTTTCGCCTTCTTGAAGATAGCCTGCAGCGCCTCATATTTATCCACCAGCATATTGCCCGTACTGGAGCCCATAAAGAGCTTGATTCCCGGAACACGATGCGTATCGAGCTGTTCAAAATCATTTACATTATCATTGGTAGCACCAAAGAAGAAACTGTAGTTCACATGACTCTTCTCAGCGCCCAGCTGCCGCTTTGCCTGCCAGGCCTCCAGAGTGGTAGTCTGAGGTATCGTGTTAGGCATATCAAAATAACTGGTCACACCACCAAAGGCAGCAGCGCGGCTTTCGCTCTCGATGTCAGCCTTCTGCGTAAGTCCCGGCTCACGGAAGTGAACATGATCATCAATCACACCCGGCAAAACAAAACACCCCGAGGCATCGATGACTTCATCGTAATTGCCACGGGGTGCCTCGCCTTCATATATCTCCTTGATAAATTCACCATCCAACAAGAGGTCGCCCACAAAAGAGCGACCCTCATTTATAATGGTTCCATTCTTGATTAATTTCATATTACTAAACTTATAAAATGAAGAGTTTTACAAGATGTTAATGCCCAAGACCTTGAAAGAGCCCTGTTTCTACTCCTTACCTTCCTGTTTTTCAGGAATCGTAGGCGCAGCCAGTTCGTTGGCTGTAGGTGCCGGAGCCGCATCAGGATTTACCTGTGGAGCCGCTTCCATCTCTGGCTGCATGCCGCTCTGCGCATCTCGTGTACCGTTCATAATCTCCTGATTCTCTTGAGCTTTCTTATAATAGTCCTTTACATAAGGATCATTCTTGAAATAGTCGGTAGCCTTGCTCATGATATCCTCAATCCAAGGAGAGAGCATCGGATACTGGTTGCCCATTGTAACGAGGAAGAAGACGCCCGGTCCCAGCACATTGTTGAAGTTGTCGGTAACAAACGAAGTGATGAGCTTGTCTTCCTGCTCAGAAAGGCGGATGGATTCCTCGTTCAGCTGCTTGTTGACAGCCACCATATCGCTACCGTTCATGATAGCCTGGTCGTGCTTGTGTACCAGTTCACGCAACTGATTCTGAATCTGCTGGTATTTCTTGAAGAATCCGAAGAGTTTATCGTTCATAGGAGTACCGCTTACCACCTGCTGTGTATCATCGAGCTTCACCGTAATGCTTCCACTCTCCAGCACCAGCGGCAGCACAGGGTCATCATCCATGAAGATATTCGCCATCTTCATAGAGTCGACAGAACCCTGAAAATGGAACTGTCCATGCACTACATCGCAAGAATCCACGTTCTTGAAATCGTTGTTTTCCAGTATCTTAAGGTACAGCATGCGTCCGTCCAGAGTACTTACGTTAGAAGTACCCGAGATATCGTAACTGTTGGCACAAGATGCAAGTGCCATCAAGGCAATGAATGCGTAAAATATTCTATTCATAAGCTATCTATATCACTTTCGGTGAACAAAAATACAATCTTAATTTGAACTGACGAAATAAATTGCTGCAATTTAATTCATTCTTACAAGATTTATGTTTTGTTTGCACTCCTATTGACCACCGAAAGCTTTTTTCTCGTCCTTCTATATTACTGATTGTTTTCCTTCTTCAGTTCATGAGAGATGCGATGCGTGGTATACAGTTCCAGCAGGGCTGCGATGAGGAGGAAGACTACCCACTTATTATAGAAATAGGTGATATAGGTCTCATAATTCTCAAACCAGCGGCGCAGGAAAGCATACACCGTATCTACCATCGAGATGCCTGAGAGCACGAAGAAGATGTCTGCTACATACTGCATGCGCTTCAGGCGGTGGATAACCAGCGAAGGTCCCTCATAGAACTGCATCGCCTGCATTACACTGAACAGTATGGTGCCCAGCAGGAACCCCCAGCTCGTTACCTGCACCAGCTGCGGATGTGAAAAACCAAATGCGAAGCAAGCCGCACCGACAACCATCAGCACGCCGCCCAGCAAGAAAATAGCACTTTCCAGTTTACTCAATTGTTTCATTTTCGTCTTGTTCGTTAGTTTTTTCCGGAATATCCGAACTCAATACAAAGATGTCTTCATCATCAGCCTTCATGAAATAACGCTGGCGGGCTATCTTCTCAAATGCCCGCGCACCATGCTGCATATCGCGCAAGGTATGCTTGTCGTTTTCATACTGCTCACGATACTTTTCTATCTCCGAACGGAGCGTAGCTATCTCTATCTGGTACTTAATGTGCTGCCTTACACTGTTGTCGTCAACTACACCAACTACCAGAACACCCGTTACAATCACTATAAGATACTTATAATGAGCGAGATAATTCCATATAATACCAAGTTTTTTACTCATTTCTTCCGAATTTGTTTGCAAAGATAATATTTTTTTGTTATCTTTGCATCATCAATTAAGAAAAAATAATGGAAGAGTATATAGTTTCTGCAAGAAAGTACCGTCCGATGACCTTCGATTCGGTTGTCGGACAGAGTGCATTGACCACCACTTTGAAGAATGCAGTGAAGAGCGGCAAGCTGGCGCACGCCTATCTTTTCTGCGGTCCGAGAGGTGTGGGAAAAACCACTTGTGCCCGCATTTTTGCGAAGGCAATCAACTGCGAGCATCCTCGTGAAGACGGCGAGGCGTGCAACGAATGTGAGAGCTGCCGTGCCTTCAACGAGCAGCGTTCCTACAACATCTTCGAGCTGGATGCCGCCAGCAACAACGGTGTTGACCAGATTAAGGTTCTGATGGAGCAGACCCGCATTCCGCCTCAGGTGGGCAAGTATAAGGTGTTTATCATCGATGAGGTCCACATGCTCTCTACAGCAGCCTTCAACGCCTTTCTCAAGACGCTGGAAGAGCCACCTCAGCATGTCATCTTCATCCTCGCCACTACCGAGAAGCATAAGATTCTGCCTACCATTCTGAGCCGATGCCAGATTTACGACTTCGAGCGAATGACGGTAGCCAACACCATCAACCACCTGAAGATGGTGGCTGAGAAGGAAGGCATACAATATGAAGAGCAGGCGCTCGCCGTGATAGCCGAAAAGGCTGACGGAGGTATGCGCGATGCCCTCTCTATCTTCGACCAGGCTGCCAGTTTCTGCATGGGCAACATCACTTACCAGAAGGTGATCGAGGACCTGAACGTGCTCGACAGCGACAACTATTTCCGTCTGGTAGACCTGGCTTTGGAGAATAAGGTGGCCGAGATGATGGTAACACTCGACGGCATTCTGAGCCGCGGTTTCGATGGCGGCAACATGATACAGGGGCTTGCCCAGCATGTGCGCAATGTGATGATGGCGAAGGACCCTCAGACCCTGCCTCTGCTCGAGACCAGCGACGACCAGAAAGCCAAGTTCCAGGCTCAGGCCCAGAAGGCACCTACACCTTTCTTATATAAGGCGCTGGAACTGATGAACCAGTGCGATATCCATTACCGCGCCAGCAGCAACAAGCGATTACTGGTAGAGCTCACCCTGATACAGATAGGCCAGATTACGCAGCCCGAGGATCAGGATGTGCCTAGTGCGGGGCGTACGCCCAATAGATTAAAATCCCTGTTTCAGAAACTCCTGGCTCAGTCTAAGCTTGCCTCTCAGGGTGCAGGTTCTGAGCCTTCTGGCAGCAGCGAAAACCGGTCATCACAGCCGGGAACGTCTGCTGCTACAGCTACTGCTGTGCCTTCGTCAGGGGCACCGGCAGCCGCTTCTGCAGCCTCCAATGCTGCATCTTATTCTGCATATTATCCTGCATCTGCCACCGCAGCCGCATCTGCCTCTCCAGAAGGCTCAGCCGCTGCCGGAGCTGTTACTGATGCTGCATCGCCTCACAAGCCACGACTCAAGAATATCAAGCTGGGCGGCATAGGCATGACTTTCTCTAACCTGAAGAAGAGGGAGGAGAACCAGCGCCGCCTGCACAGTCCGTATGATGATACCAATGAGGAAAAAGCGACCATCACGGGCGACCAGAACGAGTTCACCCAGGAGCAGGTGGAAGCAACATGGTTCAGTATGTGTATGAGAATGCAGAACAAGCTGGATTTCATAGGCTTAGCCAACCGCATGAAGAGTATTGTACCGAAGATAACCAACTATCCGCAGATAGAGGTTATCATCAACAACCAGCTCTTACTAGACGACGTTTTGAACATCAAGAACCGCATTCTCAAGACTTTCGTCTTAGGTCTTCACAACAGCGAACTGAGCATCAGCTACCGCCTTGCCGACCAGGAAGAGGTAGGCAAGGTTCTGACCAAGAATGAAGTTCTGGAACTTCTTATGGAGAAGAACCCTGCGATGAAAAAACTCACAAAGGACCTGGATCTGGTCATGACATAGAAGATACTCCACACGATACGAAATTCTCCACTCCATGTAGGACAACCTATACGGAGTGGAGAAAATTGTTTTTACAAATATCGAAACTTGGTGCTATAAGAGATACATAAGAGTGAAAGAGCAAAGGGCATTACAGCGTGACAGTTGTGACAGTTGTGACAGTTTTCAGCTGAGGGGGTATATTGCGAGTTTGCAGCTATCAAATTATAAGTATATATATTTAAATTATTATATATATAATAATTTACCTCTAAAGAAAGGGAAGGAGGGGTAGGCGCTGAAAACTGTCACAACTGTCACAACTGTCACACTGTAACGCTTTCTGGGCAAAAAGGAAGTAGTCAGAAGAAATGACTTTTTTCATAGCATCTCATTGTTTTCTTGCTCAAAACACACAGAGAAACATTTTACAAAATATAGTTTTCTCTCCAGC
>ENA-UABT01000264-UABT01000264.1-human-gut-metagenome-genome-assembly--contig:-NODE-264-length-13900-cov-4.983965_pt1 | contig 13900 bp, 10 predicted proteins | sample MGYA00243875_ERZ654217 | MGnify/ENA primary metagenome ERZ654217 (study PRJEB26926, sample SAMN06165018) | human gut metagenome | biome: ENVO:00009003; feature: ENVO:2100002; material: ENVO:00002003... | reverse complement strand
TCGTCGGCAGCGTCAGATGTGTATAAGAGACAGATCCAGAGTGGACCGCGTTTGAAGCGGTTGTATTTTTCTCGGTTTTGATAGGAGTAACAGCCATTTTATTGATACAAGTGCTACGCAAGCATATTCGTTGGGTGCGGGCGGTTTCTGTGTTATTGCTTGTGACATATCTGATGCTTGTATTTGGTTCGACTGTGTTTATGCGGCAGCCAGGGACAAGGCAGGCGGAGTATGAATGGTTCTGGTCGTGGAAGGTAGTGTATCATGCCTTTGAAGAGGGATATACACATAGCTTGTTTTGGGAGATTCTGCTGAATATTGCGTTGTTTGTTCCGATTGGTGCATTGCTGCCGCTTGCGAGTGGACGGAAACGAGGTATTTGGCTGGCGTTGGTTACTGGAATTCTGATTTCTACAAGTATTGAAGGCTTGCAGCTTTGGCTGTGCCGGGGCTTGTTTGAATTTGATGATATCTTTGATAATACACTTGGGTGTGTGTTGGGACAAGCAGTGATTGGAAATCCTGTTACATATCTTCTTATGAAAATTTCCGCCCCACCCAAATGTAAAAATTAAATTATTCCAATCAAATACCCCCAGCTATTTTATTGTAGCTTCACGTATTCCAATGGATCAACAACCTCATCATTCACCCGCATTTCAAAATGCAGATGTGGTCCGGTGCTGTTTCCGGTGTTGCCGGAGAGTCCGAGCAGATCGCCTTGTGCGACGGTCTGTCCGACTTCGACAGAAGTTTCAGACAGATGTCCGTAACGGATGACCATGCCATCGCCGCAGTCCACATAGACACTGATGCCGTAGCCGCCGTTCCAACCGGATTGTATGACGGTTCCGGCGGTGCTGCTCTTGACAGGCGTGCCGACATTGACCGCGAGGTCGATTCCGTTGTGCGTTCTGCCCCAGCGCGGACCGACGTAAGAAGTGATGACGTAATCATCGACCGGAATCAGAAAGTCCGGTCGCTCCTTTGTTCCGACATGTACCTCGCGGGCAATCGCGGGCGTGATGACGCGGGAATCGATGATCTCCTCGGACACAGCGTGTCCATTTAAATAGGTGATCAAAGCAGTTGTTTCCTGCTTGCCAGCGGTGCCTTCCTGTGTGACGACGATCTCGCCCTGATAGAGGGAATCATCGTAGACGGTGTTGCAGGAATCATAATAAGGAACGATTTCCTTTACACTTTGCAGGGATGTTCCGGTTAGTCTGTATTCTTTTTGCGGTAATTTGATCGATGGAAATTCGCGTGCCTGACTCATCAGACAGACGAGCAGACTGCTTCCCACCAAAGTAAATGTCAGTAATTTTTGTCTTTTGTAGGAAAACTGAAATTTATGTTTCATGATTTGCTCTCCTACGGAATATGTACTTGCAGTCAGTGTTCCCATATATGGCATACGCTATTCAAATATATGGAAAATGTGACGATATATTGAAATGTACGATAACAAATTCGTAACAATTTTATTGTAGTGTTACAAATCTGTGATGTAAAGAAAATGCGTGTACAAAATTCTGACAGACAGCGGCAAAATTCTTGTTCGCGCATGCGCTTTGTGATAAACTAAAACATGAGTGAGTACAGAAGATGGATGCTGGAAATGCGGCATTGGATTACGACAGAGGGAGTTGCAAATGACAAAAAATTTGATTGATATAGAAGATATTCCACCACAGCTTGCGAACAAGGTCAAGCAGGATCTGCGTTTTAAGACGGGGAATTTTGTGTGGCGCGTGCGGTTCAATATTCCGCTGGACCCGCATACGGTGAACAAGGATACGATGTATGTGACGAATTCGCAGAACCAGAAGCTGCGATCCTATATCCGTTATGATACGAAAAATGAGATTATCGAGGTGGAACCGCTGGAGCCGTATTCGACGAACGAATACTATTTCCTGACGATCACAAAAAATGTGAAGTCGAGAGGCGGACAGTCGTTGAAGGAGCCAGTGCAGATCAAATTCAAATTATAAAAGTACAGATAATAAATTACAGGGACCGAAACAAATCGGTCCCTTTTTATAAAAATGCAACCGCGCGGGTGGTATCTTAGCAAGGGGGAGAAATGGATGGTAAAACTCGAAAAGACTTGTGAATAATCGGTTGCATGCGTGCCTATCCATATCATACGCAAAAAGCATGTCTTGTGTTCTTTTTTCCTAGACATAGTATGGTCGATGTGCTATTATTTTATGTGATTTGAAATGAAATTTTTTGAGTGAAACTGCACGAAAGGTGCAGTCTTGAAAAGGAGGAAAAAACAATGAGTTATTCCGCAGAGATTATTGATTATAAAGGGAAAGAGGCAGTTGCACTGACAGCAGGAAAGTACAAAGCAATCGTGGCACCTTTTTTAGGCAGTAATGTCATCCGTATGCAGGATGTTGAAAATGACATTGAGATTTTCCGTTATGACGAATCCCTTTCTGTTGAGGATCTGAAGAAGAGCCCGGAGGTGTATGGACTTCCGACCCTGTATCTTCCAAACCGCCTTGCAAATGGCGTGCTGAAGGTAAGCGATGCAACCTATCATTTTCCATTGAATGATCCGCTTGGCAACCATATTCATGGTTTCCTGCATAAGCGTGAGCATACACTTGTGAGTGCAGCCGTGGACGGCAAGAAGGCAATCGCAAAGACAGAGTACATATATGACAAGAACGATGAATTTTTCGAGACATACCCAGTCAGCTTCAAGGCAGAGTTCACATTTACTTTGTCCGATGACGGTCTGGAGTATGCATTTACAATGACAAATACATCTGACAAGCAGATGCCATATGGTATGTGCAACCATACAACGATTAACGGACCTTTCACAAAGGATGGAAATGGTCTGGATATGCGTCTGTATATCCCGGTTGGCGAGAAGTGGGAGCTTTCAAAGTCCTGCATTCCGACAGGTGACATGCTCGTACAGACAAATCACGACAGACAGTATCTGACTGGTTCACAGGTTCCAGTGCTGCATGATATTGACAATGACGTATTCTTTGCAGAGGAAGGAAGTCTGGATGGCAAGCCATTCTATGGCGCAGTGGCAACGGATGCTGCAACAGGCAAGCGTATCTGCTATGAAGTATGTAAGGACTTCAAATTCTGGGTTGTATGGAACGATCATGGAGACAAAGGATACTTCTGTCCAGAGCCTTGCACATGGATCATCGATGCACCAAACCAGCCAATCCCAGCAGAGGAATCTGGTTACAAGGAGCTTGCACCGGGTGAATCTCATACGGTGACGGAGAAGATCTATACCGCGTAAGCGTGTGGTGACAAGGGAGGGTTATTTATGAATAAGAGAAGAGTATGGGCACTTGTGCTTTCAATCGTGATGGTGCTGTCTGTATTTGCATATGTCCCGGTTCAAAATGTGGAAGCCGCAGGGGTTTCGGTACAATACAAATCACACGTTCAGACATTTGGTTGGGAATCTGCATGGAAGCGTGATGGAGAAGCCTCCGGAACAAGCGGAAAAGCAAAACGGCTGGAAGGAATCCGGATCACAGTCTCCGGAGATAATCTGGGGGTCCGTTATACAACACATTGCCAGACATATGGCTGGCTCCCGTGGGTTTCGAATGGTGAGATGAGCGGAACACAGGGCGAAGCAAAGCGTCTGGAAGCGATTAAAATTGAGTTAACCGGTGCAAATGCACAGAATTACGATATTTATTATCGTGTGCATGCACAGTCATATGGCTGGCTTGCCTGGGCAAAAAATGGACAGGCAGCCGGAACAGCAGGGCTTGCTAAGCGGTTGGAGGCAATTCAGATTGTTGTTGTCGCAAGGGGAACAACGGTTCAGAATAATGTCAATGGTATCGTAAGCAGGTATGGGAGAAACTACGTATCGCTCAATGGCGCCTCTGATGTGAATGTCGGAGGTCGGGAGACGACCAACATTACATATCGTACGCATGTACAAAGCTATGGCTGGCAGGGATGGAAGAACAACGGAGTGATGGCAGGTACAAGCGGACGTGCAAAACGCCTGGAAGGTATAGAGATAAAACTTACCAATCAACAATATACGGGAAATATTGTGTATCGCACACATGTACAAAGCTATGGCTGGGAGTCCCGCTGGAGAATGAATGGCGAGATGTCCGGAACAAGCGGGCAGGCAAAACGGCTGGAGGCAATCCAGATTTACCTTACTGGAGAACTTGCCAATCACTATGATGTTTATTACCGCGTACATGCACAGTCGTATGGCTGGCTTGGATGGACAAGAAATGGAGCAGCTGCTGGAACGGCCGGATATGCAAAAAGGTTAGAGGCAATCCAGATCGTTCTTGTTCAAAAGAACGGGGCGGCTCCGGGAAATGTTGCAGGTATCGTATCTACAGTTGGAACGGGTTTTGTGAACCGGCCTGAAATTGCTTTGCCGGAAAATCCGGTATCAAACGGAAGCACCGGTTCAAACGGAACATCGGGTTCAACGGGCTCAACCGGAGCAAACAAGAACGATGTTACCAGATATTCATATGAAATCGTTCCTCTGCTGGAGCCTTTCAATGAGTATTTCTATGTGAAGACGAATAATCCGGATGTTTCCTATGTTCGTTTTGAGGATAAAAACAGTAAGTATAAGGCCGGAAAAGGAGCTTATCTTATCCCGACGACCCGGAGATTTTTCGATGTCAAATACGAGAATAAAGAAACCGGACGTGTGAAGGGCGGATATATATTCGAGATGTCTGAATCGGGTTCCGATGGCGGAGCATATACATTGCAGCAGGCTGATCGTGCCTATAAAGTCACTTATTCGGGAAATGTGTCGTATTCAACAATGCCGGTTTATACGGATACACCGGTTCAGGTTTCCTGCAAATCGGTGGAGAGTCTGACCGATTATCTGATTAACAATTACACGGATAAATCAAAAGGCTTGTTCGACAATCTGCAAAGTGTGAACTCAGCGTTGGGGCGGCTTTCTGTCTATCCGAAAAACATCGTTGACACATCGAAGCCGGATCCGAATCGCCCGTATCCGCTGCTGGCAACATCTCCATACCCGGAATTGTCTTTGAATGAACACTATTCGATGTGGCAGTCGGCGGATGAGATGATGTTCCTGGAATACCTTCATCCGATGGTGTTGTCATCCGTAGGAGTTCCGGGCGTTATGGCGAATGTAGCGAAAGCGTTGCAGCCGGATTGTACGGTTTCGTCAGGCTCGGCGCATTATCTGGTCGATGTAACATGGAACGGAACAACGAAATCATATGGTGGTGCCGGAAACGGAAATACGGATCCGGTTATGTCCAAATATATTGAAAGTTTATTTACCTTTGACGGTGGAGCGAATGATTACGCATTTTCTTCGTCCCTCGATAAACTGGAAAGGAAAATTCATCAATATGAGAAACAATCGACCGATGAGTTACAGACATATCGGAATCAGTTGTCCGGAGATGAATTTGAGAAAAAGATTGGCGCAGGCAATTGGCTGAAGGTTGCTGCTGAGGGCTGGGGATATGGAACGGCATATACGTATGTGAGTGCATATACAGGTGTTGGAAACGGCGTCCACCATATGGAGGATGTATGGGTGGACGGAAGATATGTCAATAAGAATAACTGTATTGACCTGAAGGCAACTTATGCACAGCATCCGACTTCGGATATTCTTGTCCGGAATAAAACATTTACAAATGCATCCGGCAAAACCGTCACACAGGATGTCCTGTATGAATATGATGCGCAACGAGGTGGCTGGTATGCAGTGAAGTCGTATTACGGAAGAAACTGGTGGTATTCAGATTCATATGATAAGCTTCCGGCTGACATGAAACTATCCAAAGAACAGGTCGCAAATATGCGGGTTGATAGTAACGCAGGGAAGTTGCCGGAAACCGGTCTGATCTATGATGGGACGGTAGCACCCGGGACACCATTTTTCAATTAAATGATGAAATATTATACATGTGCTTGTACCGGTAAGCAGTGACAGATGCGCATGAGATAGTAATGAAAAAGCATGGTTGGTTCATAATGAGCCGTCCATGCTTTTTGCATTTAATCTTCATGCAAACACCAAGCATTGCGTCTTGGACATTGCGTTTCAGACATTGTGCTTCAGGCATTGCGTCTTGGACATTGTGCTTCAGACACCATGCAGCTTCTTAATGATTGGGCGGACTGTGCCGATATAAAAGACAGAGAACCAGTTCGGGCAACCGGAACGCAGGATCGGAACGATGTAAGATAGAAATACTATCATATAAATTAATGATGCAAGGAGCATTTTATGCAGAATATCAATATCAAAAATTCACAGGATGCCATCAAAGCGTATAGTGACAATGCAAATGCTTACAGTGGAACAAAGATGAAGACTGCTTCGGTCGATCAGCTCGATGCCTTCGAGAAGGTCGAGCAGGTGCAGTACGACAGGAATTCTTCGGTCGACACGAATGCGCAGACGGTCATGGATAATTTCAATGAGTACCGCAAGGACATGCAGGAGAAGGCGAAGCAGGAACAGCAGGAAGAGACAAGCGACGAAGAACAGGCGCGTGCAGATGCACGGGAGATTGCGCGTTCCCTTACTTCCGAGGAGATAAAGAAGCTTCGCATGATGGGCGTGGATGTCGCTTCGGCGTCGCTTTCGGACATAGAAGGGCTGGTTACTTCCATGCGTGCAGATGCGCATAAGGACGCGCTTGCAAATGTGCTCGCACAGGCGCAGATTGGGGAGGGAGACGTCTCGAATCTGGTTTTTACAAGCAGCGGGGCGCAGGTAGCCGGGACAGATGTGAAGCTGCAGGTGGGGAACAAGGACATTCTGTACCTGTTGAAGAATCGGCAGCCACTCACGCAGGAGACACTCTACAAGGCGCATTACAGTGGACAAAGAGCGATTGCCGCGGTGGAGGAATTCGGAGGAGACACCGCATATGCGGCGAAACAGGCTGCACAACAGACAATATCCAGGCCGCAGCAGAGCGCTGGACAATCGGTGTATGCTTCGGGTGAAGATGGAAATGCAGATTCCGGCTTGCAGGCGCAGCTCGCACATGTGATCATGCAGGCTGGATTTGCCGTGGATGAAACGAGCATGGCCGGGGCAAATCTGCTTCTGGCAAATGATATTCCGGTCACGACGGATTCCGTGCGGGCTTATATGCAGATGCAGGCGCAGATCGGGAAGGATATCGGTGAACTGCCGACGGCACAGCAGGCAGAGAAGCGGCAGACACAGGAGCTTGAGACGAGAGCGGCAAAGCTCAGACAGGATGCAGCTTCGATTACAGCAGAGGATGTGGCACAGGCAGTACATACGGAGCGACCGCTTACAATCGCTGCGCTGGTGGCCGCGCAGTATGATGGTGTACGGGATGGACAGTCGGTGGGAGCATACGACGAAACCGCGGATAAGAGCATACAGTTACAGGATAGTCGGATTGCAGGTACCGACATACAGAATCAGACGCTGCGGGAGGTAACGGCACTGCGGCAGTTAGAAGAGATCCGGCTCTCCATGACACAGAGTGTTGCGGTACGGATGCTCTCTGTGGATATCAATATTGATACCCGTGAACTGGCGCAGGTGGTGGCGAAGCTGCGAAATGCAGAGGAACAGCTTATGCAGGAGATGTTTGCGAAGCAGGGGGTTGCGCCAACCGAAGAAAACAAGGCAATCTATCAGCAGATGCAGGCAGATCTGCAGACGATTGGCACGGCACCGGCAGCAAGGCTTGGCGTGTTGGCGGGTACGGACGCGCTGCAGTCGGTGACGGTACATGGATTTGCGAAGCTTGTACAGGAAGAAAACCAGATCGGCGGACAGGCGGGTGATATGCAACGCCGGATGTCTGATAACAATGTGCCGGATGGGATGGCAGATATAACGACACAGACGATCCGGCGTTCCGCTGATTTCGCAGCGATGGAGCGCGGGTATGAGGCACTTGGTACAGCACCGCGTGCGGATATGGGAGATAGTATCCGCAAAGCATTTTCAAATATCGAAGATATACTGACAGACATGGGTCTTCCGGTGGATGAGGAACATACACGTGCGGTACAGATTCTCGGGTATAACCGTATGGAGATTACTGGGGAAAATATCGCACAGATCATAGAGTATGACAGAGCGGTCAATGATATGCTTGCCGCATGCCATCCGAATGCGGTGCTGTCTATGATTCGGGATGGTATCAATCCGCTTGATATGACAGTCGATGAACTCAATCAGACACTGCGGGACAAAAATTACAAAGCAGGTGTGAAGGAGACAGACGATTTTGCAACGTATCTGCGTGATGTAGAGAAGCGTGGACAGATCAGCAGCGAGGAACGCGCAGGATATATCGGGTTGTACCGGGTATTTAAGCAGTTAGAGAAATCCGGCGACCGGGAAGCCGGGTATCTGTTCGCGAACAACAGCCGGCTTACCGTGCGCAATCTGATTACTGCGATGCGAAGCCGGAAGGCCGCCGGGATGGAGGCTGTGGTCGATGATTCGTTCGGTATGCTTGCGGATCTGCAGACACGTGGGGAGAAGATGGATGATCAGATCGCGCGTGCATATGCGGGACGGGTTGGTGCGGATGGTACCTGGACCGGACAGCTCCGCATGGGAGAGAAAGATGAATATATGAGCCGAAATGAACCGATGGCTGCGCAGGAAGAATATAAAAACCCATGGGAGAAAATCTCTGATTCTCCGATGCTTGCACAGGCAGAACAGCTTCTGCAGGCAAATGATATTGAAGAGAGCGCACAGAATCTGGAAGCGGCGGATTATATACTGCAGGGAATGTCGGTAGGACCGGAAGCAGAAGCTGTCAATCATCAGGCGTCCATGAATTTCTATACATTTGCATCACAGGTATGGAAGCAGATTGGATGGCAGGACCATACGAAGGAGGATGCAGTTGACGCAGAGACGGATGCTATGGCGAAGTCCCTCACAGGAGAGGAGATTGCGTTGCCGTTTGAATCGGAGATGCTGCTGAAACAGATCGAAGCAGACGCAGATCTGGCGCAGATGTATGCGGATATCCGGCAACAGATGGTAGAGCAGATGTATGATCAGGCAGAAGAAGGAAATATAACATCAGATCAGCTGCAGGGCATGAAGGTCGTGCAGGCAGGATTCCGAATATTGGGAGCCATGGCGGGCAGAAGGCAGTATCAGCTCCCGGTTGAGACAGAGTCAGGTATGAAGGTAGTGAATCTGACGATGCAGACGGGCGGAGTAGAAGCCCGCGGCATCACGATCCGGATGGCGGCAGGGGTGCATGGTATGCTGCAGGCGCAGATCCGGATGGACGAAGCGGGAACATGCACGGGTGAGATTCTTGGCGGTTCCTCGGAGGCGAATACATGGCTTGCTGGACAGACGGATGCGTTCCGGGAACTGCTTGCCGGAAGTGAATATGCGGATGCGGCAGTTGCGCTTGGAGAAAGCCGTACAGCGGCGCGTGGAACGAACGGGGGAGCGGACACACAAAAACTGTGTCGGGCGGCAATATTTTTCGTTAAGGCTATGGCGAAACTTACCGATATATAACATAGTAAAACCGGGATGCGGACGTATAATGTGCCGCGGACATGATGCCGGATAAGAAGCAGACATTTGGATAGCTGAAGCATAACGAACGGGTTTAAGGAGGCAGACCATGAGAATTAATTATAATGCGCTGGCGATGAATGCCACGACGAATTTCGGTAAAATAAATAATAAAGTTGCAAAGTCGATGTCCAGACTTTCTTCTGGTTATAAGATTACAAGCCCGGCAGATGATGCGGCAGGACTTGCGATTTCAAAGAAGATGAGTGCACAGATTCGGGGACTTGACCGCGCGGCTTTGAATTCTAACGATGGTATCTCTGTGATCCAGTCCGCAGAGGGCGGCATGGAGGAGATGCACAGCATTTTAGGACGTATGCGGGAACTGGCTGTGCAGGCGGCAAACGATGTCAATGATGAGGTCGATCGTGATGCGATTCAGGAGGAGATTGATTCCCTGGCGGCTGAGCTGACACAGATTTCCGATACGACCGCATTTAACGGACAGACACTGCTGAATGGGGATCTGACGAGACGTTCCCTGTCCAGTGTCAATGGTGTGAAAGCAACATACATTTCATCAGAGGTAAGCACGGGTGTTTATTCGATCAATGTCACAGCCGATGCAGAGCAGGCATCTATGACGACAGGATTTACCTATTCTACAGCCGTGATCACAAAAGAGCAGGCAGGAACTTTGAAGGTAAATGGATTTGCAATCGAGATCGAGGAAGGCATGACGATGGAGGATGTATATGGAAAGATCCAGACCAGCCTTGCCAAGATCAATATTGATGTCTTTGCGTCGAATGACGGAACGACAGAGGAGAGCTTTGACAGTGGAGCACCGGTGGTGTTCCGCACAAAGGGATATGGCAGCAGTGAGAAAATCAGCATCTCTGTGGGAAATCCGGAGCTGGCAGCGGTGTTTGGAGTGACAGATGGCACGATGATGCAGGGCAAGGATTGTCAGGCAGCTTTGAACATCACAGAAGATGGATTTTCTACGACTGCAACTTTGAAGACAAATGGAAATAAGATTGAAGTCACAGACCGAAGCGGCTTCTCTATGACGATTGAAGCAGATCCGGGCGCTGTTGCCGAAAATGGTGGAGCTGTAACAGCAGAGATCGAAGTGCTGTCGGCTGGAACGATGGTAATACAGACAGGTTCCAACGAGGGTGAGCAGTTAGCCATCGACATTCCAGAGCTGAATGCAAAATCACTTGGCGTGGATGAGTTGATCATGTACACACATGAATATGCAAGTCAGGCAGTTGATATCATTGATGAGGCAGTGAAGAAAGTTTCGGCTGCACGTTCGAAGCTGGGTGCGTATGAGAACCGGCTGGATGATGTGCATTCGAATCTCGAAGTGCAAAGTGAGAGTATCACGGAGGCTTATTCGCGGATCATGGATACGGATATGGCTGAGGAGATGACAGAATATACGCAGCAGGAGGTTTTGTCGCAGGCGGCAATCTCCATGATGCAGAAGGCGAACGACAGACCGGAATCGCTGTTACAGCTGCTGCAGTAGGCGGCGCAGACCGGATTGGGATAATATGTATAAGACAGGAATATGAGGAAACCACCATGACACAGGAACAAAAACAGGAATTTACACGACGCATCAGTCAGGAGAACCACAGCGGTCTGATTCTGGTGCTATGTGATATATTTCATACATACGGCATGGATGCGATGGCAGCGTACGAAGCGGAGAATATGACCACATACCTACAAACGATTGGGCAGGCGCGTCGTGCGATGCAGGAGCTGATTGAATGTTTCTCGAAGGAAGATCCGCTTGGAAGAAATGCGATTGCCATTTTGCGATTTATCTATGGGAAGCTTGTGCGCTCGGAAGTACGCAGACAGCCGGATGAACTGGATCGATGTGTGCAGATGGTCGATGATTTACGTGTCGGATTTGTACATTTACACGAACTTGACAACGAGGGCGCTGTGATGCAGAATGTACATCAGGTGTACGCTGGACTTACCTATGGGAAAGGAACCCTGAACGAGAGTATACAGGGTGTAAACTACGAAAAACGTGGATACCAGGTCTAAGAGCAAAACGATGCCATGCTTTATCAGAAATGGTAAAGTATAAGTAGTTAAAATAAAAAGGAGTAAGTAAAGATGAAAAAAGATGATTGTATTTTCTGCAAGATCGCAAATGGAGAGATTCCATCTGCAACGGTATATGAGACACCAGAGTGCCGTGTAATTCTGGATCTGGCACCAGCCAATCAGGGACATGCGCTGATTCTGACGAAGGAGCACTACGATAATATCTACCAGCTTGATGAGGAGACTGCAGGCAAGGTATTTTCGCTTGCAACCCACGTTGCGAAAGCGGTACAGGAAGAGACTGGCTGCGAGGGCCTGAATATCGTGCAGAACAATGGCGAAGTAGCCGGTCAGACCGTGCATCATTTCCATATGCATGTGATTCCACGTCACGCAGGGGATGACGTACAGGTGACATGGAAGCAGGGCGAGACAGAATCAGAATCCTTGAAGGCACTGGCAGATGCAATCAAGAAGCATATCTAAGGATAAACAGACGCAGTCGGGGAGGCTGTCGAAACGGCAGATTGTGTTTCTTGTATTGTCGGTACTGTTCGCGATTATGATCTTCTGTTTCTCTGCCAGAAATGGCGAGGAATCGACGGAGGACAGTTATACGGTCGGTATGGAGTTTGGACGCATTGTACATCCGGATTTTAAGAACTGGTCGGAGGAAGCACAGCTTGCGTTTGCAGCGAAGGTCGATCATCCGATCCGAAAATTGGCACATGCGACGGAATATGCCGTCTTTGCAATGCTGCTCTGTGGTGTATGGCTGGATGTCCGAAGAAAACGAAAGGTGTCTGCGTTATTCGCGTGGGGAACTGCGACGGTGTATGCGGCGACGGATGAGTTTCATCAGTTGTTTGTTCCTGGACGGAGCGGACAGGTAAAGGACGTGCTGCTCGATAGCTGTGGCGCAGCAGTAGGCGTGCTGATTCTGATGCTTGTTGCGGCGCTGATTCGATTTATCCGTAAAAAGCATGGCACACAGGAATGAAAATCGCCAGAATATGCGCAAATACAACGAGATTAGCAAATAAAACCATTGACAATTAGAAATATATGATATATGTTAAACATGTCTCTCTTATTCAGAGTGGTGGAGTCATAAGGGACGAAGAAGCCACGGCAACCCCGGAGACGGAAGGTGCCGACCTGAGCGATACTTAGATTAAGTTGTCGAGCAATAAGAAGATTTGATAACGACTTTCAAATCCGGTTGCTTGCAGCCGGATTTATTTTTTATGAATTGCCGCTGAAAAAGAGACAAAGAACCATAGACAAATGCATTCCAAAGGAGGAACAAATGGAGAAGTTATTATTTACTTCAGAATCAGTAACCGAAGGCCATCCTGACAAAATCTGTGACCAGATCAGTGATGCCGTATTAGATGCGCTTTTAGCGCAGGATCCTATGAGCCGTGTTGCCTGTGAGACAGCCGTAACAACCGGACTGGTACTTGTTATGGGTGAAATCACAACAAAGGCACAGATCGATATTCAGACAATCGTACGTGAGACAATTCGTGAGATCGGTTATGACCGTGCAAAGTACGGATTTGACTGTGATACCTGTGGTGTGATCGTTGCACTTGACAAGCAGTCAACCGATATCGCAATGGGTGTTGACAAGGCACTCGAAGCAAAGGAAAATCATATGTCCGATGAGGAGATTGAGGCAATCGGCGCTGGCGATCAGGGTATGATGTTCGGCTATGCAACAAACGAGACACCAGAGCTTATGCCATATCCAATCTCATTGGCACACAAGCTTGCAAGAAAGCTGACAGAAGTTCGTAAGAACGGCACACTTCCTTATTTAAGACCAGATGGTAAGACACAGGTATCGGTAGAGTATGACGAGAACGGAAAGCCTTGCAGATTAGAGGCAGTTGTACTTTCTACCCAGCATGACGAGAATGTATCGCAGGAGCAGATCCATGCGGATATCAAGAAATATGTATTTGATCCAGTCCTTCCACAGGATATGATCGACGATGAGACGAAGTTCTTCATCAACCCAACCGGACGTTTTGTTATCGGTGGACCAAACGGTGACTCTGGTGTAACCGGACGTAAGATTATCGTAGACACTTACGGTGGATATGCACGTCACGGCGGCGGAGCATTCTCTGGAAAGGACTGCACAAAGGTAGACCGTTCCGCAGCGTATGCCGCACGTTATGTAGCAAAGAATATCGTGGCAGCCGGACTGGCTGAGAAGTGTGAGATCCAGCTTTCTTATGCGATCGGTGTTGCAAGACCAAC
>ENA-UABT01000240-UABT01000240.1-human-gut-metagenome-genome-assembly--contig:-NODE-240-length-15075-cov-7.655726_pt1 | contig 15075 bp, 9 predicted proteins | sample MGYA00243875_ERZ654217 | MGnify/ENA primary metagenome ERZ654217 (study PRJEB26926, sample SAMN06165018) | human gut metagenome | biome: ENVO:00009003; feature: ENVO:2100002; material: ENVO:00002003... | reverse complement strand
ATCTTACACCTACTGATGCTACCACGTAAAGACCACCGTTATTGGTAACAAACGTACCTCCTTTGATGTCAAAGAAAGGCGAAAGTTTGCCTTTTGTGAAATTGCTGCGGAAGTTTGCGAAAACCGGAATATCTACTTTACTGTCTCTTACATCAAGTGGTATTTCCATATCACCTGTTTTGTAAGATGACATAAAATGCAAGCCTGTACCAGCACCAAGGAATATATAAGGATTCACTTGATAGCCATGTGTTGTGTTGACTTCAAAACGACCAAAGTCATAGTCACCGATACCAACAGAATAACCTGCGTCAACATGGCCTTTATAGCCAGATTGCATACTTTGCGCATTGCTATTGATGGCTAAAGCCATAGTAGCAGCTAAAAGAATTGCTATTTTCTTCATAACCTTATAATATAATAATTTGAAAAATCCATTTTCAGAAGGTAACTACCAACCGCAATTATCGTCATAGCACTCATCATTCTCGCAGCCTTCATACTCATCACGATCGCAATAACTACTATCATGATAGTCTTCATAAGAACAGTCATGGTCGCAGCAACAGTCATCATAACCATCTTCATAGCCACGAGGATAATTTTCATGGTCTGAGGTATTATTACCAGCGTTGCGATGCGCTTTCTTTTGGCTGTTTGAAACGCCGCTTGAAAATAAGAAATCGAATAGTCCCATACCTTTTCCTATTAATGTTTAACTTCTGCTGCAAAGGTATGAATTGATTGTGCAGTCTATCTGCACAATCAAAAGAATATGCAAGAATGAAAGAAAAAAAGCAGAAAGAACTGTTTCTTCCTGCTTTAATAAGGTGTTTTGACCAATTATAATTGTCTTAATGTATCTACAAAGAATGCTTCTTTTGCTTTCATCTTTTCACAGAAGTCTGCATAAGATGTGGACGTATGACAAATCTCAATACCTAATATATATAGTGATGCAGATGAGTCCTTCAATCGTGATTTTGGAATTTCCTGCTGTCTTTCAGTCCAAGGAGCTATAAAAACTCCTTTTGAGGCCTGTAAGTTAGTGATGTATGTAATTAACTGATGAAGGTCATTGCAATTAACTTTTGAAACTTTTTCATAACTTTCAAGCTTCTTGTATTTTGCATCGAGAACAATATCATCTTTATAGAAATCTGGATAACGGATTCCACTATGATCTTCAAACAAATAGATGCCACCTTTATGTTTCTTGTTTTCTGGATGCTTGAAGCCCTCTTTTTGTAGAATGGTATACAGATACTCTTCCCAAAGCCAGGCTCCATCAAACAGAATACCACAAATCTCCTCATCAGTTTCTCCGTACTTTACTTCTTCCATTCTTAGAATTTGTAAGCAAAGGCATTGCAGGGTCTGGTATTCCGTATAGTAAGGATGACTCTTATGTCTAAGATTCTTACCAATAATTGCACCACGCTCATTTTTGCTATATGAAGGAGTTAGTGAAATTATGGATTTTACATTGTCTATAGTTTCCTGATCTAAACCTAATACGGACTGACCATATCTCTTTGACTTCATAAACTCAATTGTATGACGGATTAACTCTGTCATGTCATTGTCATAGGTATATTCACGAGTGGAGTATGCCACATTTCCTGCAAACGGAATGTTTTGGGCAATATGGCGCCCCCAGTCAATAGTACCTTTTAATTTGGCATCGTTATGTTTGAAGTTCTGATACTCTCTGTATATTCCCTGGCGCATTGCGTTCCTTAGCAAGTGAGGGAACATAAACATAATAAAGTCAAATACATCCTCTTTTTCGTTATTGTGATTAAGGTCAAAGAGATTGAATGAAAAGACCTTTTGAAGCATGTAATGTAAGAGATAATCATCGCGTCCTTCGTCAAAACGGGATTTAATTTTAATCTGCAGGTTTCCAACACCGATAAACCCCATCACATTTCCTGTGGTAATACGTACCTTTTCAGGGTCACTTGTATTTAGAATGGTCATAACAGAAGCTTCACCGACTTTGTCGTCAGAATCCTCTATACTATAGGGAAATATTAGCAGATTCTCATTTTCATGACATAATTGAGCTATTGTCTTGTCGGCAATAGGGAATAAAGCTGAGACATCTTTACGAAGAAATGTCCCAGTTTTCACCTGTCCAATATTGTTGTCTGTTAAGTTAATTCTCATCGACCAATTCGTTATCATTAATTTCGGAGTTGCTTTCTTTGGTATCGAAGTAAGCACTTCTCAACTTTACCATGATTTCGTCTGATTTGCGGAAACCACGGCTATATTCTCTAAGCAGTGGTTCGATATTCATATCCCATAACTTTTCAAAGTTTCCACCATTATCACCCAACTTCAAGAAGTATGATGGTCCAACCTGGTAGGCAGGACCAAGCCCTTCAATCTTAGATATCTCATTATTCAATCTTGCCATTACACTCTTTGCCTTAGTAGCACATTCGAGTGTGTCGAGCATAGATTGTGTGTCTTCAGGCTTTATTTCCTTCCAGGTGAATCTGCGACGCATAGCAAAGTCCATACTCTCGATACTACGATCTATATCATTCATTGTACCAAGAATGAATACGTTTTCAGGAATATAAAATCCTTCAGCAAATACATCTGTTTCAGGGACAAGGTTCTGATATTGAGTCTTTACTCGAATATCTTTCTTGCCTCTATAACCAGGGTCAATGGCGTAGAATAGTTCACCAAATATTTTTGAAGCCTCTCCACGATTGATTTCATCAATGATGAAAACAAAATCTTTTTTGACTACGTTACTTGCTGTTAATGTCGAAATGTTCTTTTGTTTGTACACTTCTTTAAGTACAGCCCAGTAAGCAGAAGCATGACAACCTCCAATAGCATCCCTTACAGCATCGCTAATGTTTGAAATATTGTTCAAAGACTCTATTGTAGTAAATACTTTTGCAAGTTTTGCCAATCTGTCAAAAGAAACGGTATAAGTACGATTACTACTAGTTCCAGGAGTTTTCAGTTCTATGTTATTAAAGTCTGTAACCTTAACCACTTCCATGGATTTTCCGTTTGTTTTGAGCTTAAATTCATTCAAATCACCATTGTTAATTTTATCAATCACTGCATTATATTTATAATCCAGAGATTTTTCTTCTGATAACTCTGTGAGAGTTTTTTTGCTGTCCTCCAAATTCTTGATAGCTTTTTTGCAAAACTCCTTAAATAGTCCATCTTTACGCTCAAATCCCATCTGTCCATCAGACATCATGATAGGTCGCAGACCTTCTACAAAATCAGTATAGTCATAAGAGGGATGAAACTGCACAAAGCACATTTCGTCCTTACTACATCCCATTTCTCTTGCTATGGCCTGTGCCATAAAAGTTTTACCGGTACCAGGAGCACCAGTAAGAACTAAGTTCTTGCTCTCTTTAAGCAAGTCAATATATTTTTGATACATCATAGTGTTGTCTATTTTTGTTTCAACAAGATCATTTTCATTATCTTCCTTGTCAGTATCTATGTTTTTTAATAATGCTCTATTATAGTACCATAATACCGTTTGGGCAGTAAGTGGCATACTTTGAATACATCCATTATTCTTTATTTCGTCATTGATGGACAAAATCAATTCATCCTCTTTCTCAATCTCTGGAATAACGTATTGATCCAGTAATTCGTAAAAATGAACAAGCTTTAGACCTGCCTTTCGTGGCTTAACCTCTAAAAGTTTACATAAATTCTTATATACGTCATTTTTATAAAAAGTATATTTCTGAGGATTATGGAATGCCAAGAAACAACTGATAAGTCGTTCATCGCACATTGCACTCGTATGATTGGTAAACTTTGCTTTAATCTTATCATCCCATAATGTTTTGCAACTTTCAGTAAAATTTTCTACTCTTTCTTGCAGAAGGATGTTTTCATCAAACAGTGCTCTAAAGAGTTTTCTATACTCTTCTGGTTCATATTTCGCAAAATTTCTAATTGCGGTAATCTGTGAACTGAAGCATAGATTCTTAAATTCTAGAGAATTAATCTCTTTAGAAAAATTTATAGCATTAGGGTCTGGGTGCCCATTTTGTTTGGACACCAATTCCCATTTATATAATTCTTCTAAATTAGAATCACCATTTAGCCCATATTGGATTTGGTGATTCTTGAATAATGTAACTATATCTTTTAAACTCATATTTGTTCTTTCTGATTATAATTAAACATCCTCCAGAGTGCTCTTCATTATCAGTTCCATAAACAACAATTAGGGCAGCCTTTTGGTATTTATTGAATACCGTGGCTGCTCTGATATTGTGCTACGCATGTTTAGTCTTCATGAATGTCGCAGTAAACTCCTTACACTTGCGCATGTCCTGTTTTGATGATGCAATAGAGTAGGGACTATATTTTTCAAACATGTCAAGACCACGTCCAAGTGTAATTGTCCACCCGGTATCTGTTTTGATACATCTGTCATGGAAGTCTCTGAACTTGTATGTAAACTCAATGCCATAAGAAGCAAGGTCGTCCTTGATGTCATCAAGTTTGTCAATCAAGTCTGGTATCTTGTCTTCCTCTTCATTAGTGAAAAGGTTCAGTTTCAAGTCATCCACAGGACGTGTGTTGATAAGCATCAGAGCAAACTCCATGAAGTTCTTGATTTGCCATGAAGCACGTATATATGGATCTTCAACGGTTATTTCCTTTGCTTCTCTCATATAAGGTGCAAATAACTTCTCATAACTTACGCCAGTTTGTCCCATTCTGAATGACATACTCTTTTCTTGTAGAATAGGAATGCGTGGACGTTTGGTCGGATGCTGATTCGAACCTCCCTCTGCATTGGCAACTTCTGTAGATGTCTCATTGTTTTCTGTAGAAGTTTCTGCTTCTTCTGTATGATCTTCAGTCGTTGTATGTTCTACGATTTGATTGCTTACTCGTTCCAATGTCTCTATGCTCACTTCGAAACCTGTTTTCAAGTTGATGTACTTGAACTTTGCCGGCTCTGCCATGAAAGTTTCATCAATCACATAGAGCTGATCCTTCATACGTTTACGACCTTCTGCAGCAAAGTCAACCAACTCATAAGCCTCCTGGTCTGTCATCTTACCATCAGGATAGATAAGTTTCATCATGCCTGAGAAAGTCTTGCGGATAGCAAGGTGGTCACGCTCTGAGAGTGAACCGTCAAACTTCGCATAGTCATTCAACACTGCAGTTCTGTCATCATTGCGCATTTCGTGAAGCACGGCTGCAATGTAGTCTGTTATAAGACCATATCCCTTGGAAAAACTGTTCTTCTTCAACATCTTGATTTCCCAACCAGGATTATAGAGATGAATTCGGTCGAGGAACGCACCCTTGATGAATGATGTAGGAATGCTCTCAAACAGATGGCTGTTCTTCAACATGTATGGAACAGTATGTTTAGTATTACCTACGAAAGACATGGACGCACTTGCCTCGTGCGTTCCCTTACCACGGTTGAACGACTTGTTGGCAAGATAGTTCTGCATCGTGTCGATGAGCACAGCATCCACATTACGGCCTTTCTGCTGTTCAAACTCATCCCATGCCACAACATCCCAATAGCCTACCAGTCCGAGAATCTCCTTGTTGCCCTGGATTTTCACGAAAAGTCGGGCAGAGGTTACGTCACCACCACTGACAAGCACGCCATAAGGAGACAGTTCCTGGAATACATGAGACTTACCTGTTCCCTTTGGACCCAATTCCATGAAATTGAAGTTGTTCTCAACATGAGGGAGAAGACGAGCCAAAGTGATGAACTTCTCACGGCGGTTCATAGCCGCAGGGTTCAGACCCACTGTGTGCATCAGAAAGTCAATCCACTCCTCTGTAGTGAAGTTTTTACGTTGGTCGATATATTCCTGCAGGTCGATATTTGAAATCTGGATAGGCTTCAATGTCTGGATTTCCCATCTCACCTTGACGCTTTCACCACTGATATAACCGATGGTTACGATGCACCAAACGCCATTGCCACTCAGCAATTTTGGGTTCTTACGCACGTAGTCTGTACCGATAGGTACTCCAGTCAATCCCAGATTGGCAAATGTTGCCTGGTACTCATCGTTTTTCTCGTTGAGCACAACGGTCACTTTGTCGATGATGCGATGTCTGCCGTTCTCACGTATGATACCTTTTACCGATTCTGCTTCAGCACGGTGAACATAGTTGTTTTGGATAACTTGCTTCACCTTTTCCAAACCTTCGTTGATGATTTCTTCATCATCACTGGCGCAATACTGCCCCAGCAGGTATTCCAACACGTATGTAGGAACAGGCAGACCTCCCTTCACGAGGAAAGCCAAATCCTTTCTTACCACTTTGCCTATAAAGGCATTCATTACTTTCTGTTGTAAATCCATATGCAGTATTCCTTAAAAATCTTGTTCTATCATTGTATTGTTCTTAACTGTCTCACGCACAAGTGGGTTAAGTTTGTCATCCACATCGTAGATTCTAAGCTGTAACATACTTGCATTGACAGATTTATTCAAATTGAGTGTCACTTCAAACACACGATTGTTCAAGTTCGTTGCATCAGTGCTATTCAGTGTCACTTCCTTTTCCTGAGTTACAGGGTCGTCGCCATTGTAAATACAGCAAACTACCTTGCGCTCCATCACTGTCATACTTACTGCTTCCGACTGTATCATCTGGAACTTCAATCGACTGCTCACCATATTCAGGTTGTGGCTCATCAGCGCAACACCCACCTTTTCAGTCTTGTTTGTTCTCTTCTGCTGACTTCTTATCACAGGAATAATCATTTCCTGAAGTGAAGCGCCACCATGAGCAAAATTGTAGCCACCTGGTGCAGCCAGGCGGTTAGTCCCGATAGGCACTGCAACCTGTAACGGCGTGGTACTCTTGATAGAAGAAACTTTGTCAAGAGGGAATTTTACAATATCCTCAAAAGTATCGTTGCTGTCTGTGAGATAGTATCTTGTCTTTTTCTCTATAGCAGAGTCTGCAATGCTATGTTTGTCCTTATCTTCAAACTTCATATCATTATAGAGAAAACCATGATCTGCGGTGAGAAGTACTTTCGCTACATTCCATGTTGCATGCAGACGCTTTACCAGTACTGTCAGTTGCTCAATAGCTTTTCTGCAAGTACTGATTACCTCGAACGGATTTTGTGAATGTCCTATTTCATCTATCGTATCATAGAAGATATAAACCAATGGACGTTTGAAGAGCTCACGCATGGATTGTGCGTCGCCATTCATCACGTCTTCATAGCGCATACAGATAGCTCCTTCACGATATTTGCCCAAATGTGTTGTCCGCTGTTCTGTTTTTTCCAAAACCATTCCATCCACCATCATGTCTGTGCCATTCAACTCCAGCGAGTGATGAGGGAGGAGGGCAGACTTACAATATTTGGTTTCTGTAGGGAGCATTGCCTGGTATGCATCTATTGTAGCAATATGCTTCTCTTTGGCCAGTTCCTGCATCAGTTCCTTTGCCACCTCATATCTCAGCGCATCACATACGATGACAACCTGCTTCACACTGGTATCTGACTCGTTCTTGTAGAAATCTTCCTGTCGCTTTAATCCGGTCTCTGTAAACCAGACACCCTTTTCCCCGACGCAAGTCAGCCATTCGAGGTTAAGTACATTAGTAATCTTTGCATATTCCAAATCCAACTGGCGCTTGGCATCACTTAATGTCTGTTCGATAGGATTCTCCTTCGTAATCAGTTCGTGGTATGCTTCAAGTGTACGACGATAGTAGAGATCTACAAGATAGAACTCTTCTGTATATTTCTCTATATACTCCTTGGTGCTATTGAGTTTCAGCGTTCCAAGACCTCTTACCTGAGCATAGTATAAAGCCGACTGCTCTATGAATCGGATAGCAATCTGAATGTCACTATCTACAGGAAGCTTCAACGACAACTCACGCATGCGATCGTTCACCTGCTCCGGGTCTGCCATCAGCTTTTCTTCTACAATCTCTTTCAGTATTGGCCAGCAGAGAGACTCTGTAAGATAGTAGTAGTTGGCATCAATACCATAGATATTGATGATTTCCTCTTCCTTGATGTCTGTAGCCAATATAGTCATGGCCTGGGCAAACTTCTCTGACAGTTGGCGGTCGTGTGTACCCAACTCATAGATTTTGTTCACCTGGTCAAGTACCACTGAATTGCTGATCTTGTACTGCTTATAGGTGTCTCCCGGTACTGCGTCTAAAAGCTGAGTTATGCTATTGTACTTCAAACTTTCAGCCACGTTTTTCATCTTGATGGCAGCGTTAAAGTTAGGAGTAAAACCGAAGAGCTTATCCAACTTTTCCGATAAAGCCTTTGAAGCATCAAAATTTTTGCTGAGCTTATACCAGAAATCAGTACGCTTCTTCTCTTCTGCTATTCCGTCCAGAATAATCATCTTGATAATGAGATGTTCCCATTCCTGCAGCTTCTTCTCGCCAAGATAATTGGAAATGAAGGCCCGGCAAACCATATCCTCACTGAACGATGTACTGTCGATATGTCCATTAAGGATGTTGCTTACCTTAGATGACATAATCTCGCCAATATTCTTCTTCACGAAACTACGGAATTTCTCAGGAAGATTATACTGCTGCATGAAGCTGGCGTAGTCTTCTTCCTTATATTCCATGTTGGCTTTCAGCATATCAAGTAGGGGGAAACTGAGCTGCTGTTCCTCTGTATGAGGATATACTTGTTCCGGGAAGAGCAGAACCACATGCTTGTCCTTCCAATCATTTTCGATGGCATACTTGGCATTGAACCACGCACCATCAAACACCTTATATATATAGTCGTCATTCCACTGCTTCATCTCATCCAGTTCGTTCTGGATGATGTTCATTCTGTCGAAGATGAAGAGCACATGAAGTTGTGGATTGCGCTCGAAGTAATTATATATTCTATCTTGTACCATAACTTTTTCTATAGGTATTTCATCAAGTATTTTTTGCTACTCTTGGAAATATTACCGTCGATAATAAAGTGCTTTAAAGTTTCCTTATAAGCACTTATTTTGAATAATTTCTCTCTTTCTGTATCGTCATATTCTAATAGCCAATCTATTACTACCTTTTCTGGCTCTGAATATTCAAATGGCGACATGTAAAATGTCAAGCAATCATTTTCCCTCGCTATGTCATCAATATATTTATGAATCAGTTGAAATCTTGAGTCCTTTCTTATGTTTGCAAGAATATAGCATATACTGCAATTCAATTTGAACTTTTCTTTTTCAAGTAGCTCTGGAAAACGATCGAAAGACACTATTTCCTTATTCGTCTTTATGAAGAAAGCATAGTCATATAGATACATTATTCTACCCAATGAATATTTTCCTATTTTTTCTTTTAGTTCTCCTGAGACGATAGGATAGATGAAACTGATTTCCGTAGCGACTTCGGCTTTATTTTGTATATCTTCCAACACAAATTCATTGAAATGTATATTTTTATTTTGTAAAAACTTAACACAATTGAATATACATTGTGAATATTGATGACGGCTAGATGTACTATGCAGTAAAGTCAAAATCATTTTTTTTGCCAGTTCTTCTGTAAGAGGATAATTTGCAATAATATTCTCTATAATATCACTGTCAAATTGACACCTGATCTCGTTTTTTTGATACTTAATGATAACTTTGTATATTTTATCCGTCTCAATTTCTTCCTCTTTAGACATACTAATAAGAAATAGCAGTTTTTTAAGAGAAGAGTATAGATATTCAATATCTCTGAACATTTGCTCATGTTTACCAGACAACCCATTCAGACAATCATTTATATATTTAATGCCTTTAGAATCTAATTTCAACGAACTGATTTCATTTCTCATTTTTCTTCTTTTCGGATCCTCTTTTCCGGAAAGCGACACGTTCACAGCGTCTTGAACAGTATTTACTGGTCATTTTGCTGGCAACAAACTCCTTTCCACAGACTCCACACACCTTAATTATTCTCATTTTTACATGCTCTTTTTGGTTAATGAGGTCGTCGATTTTGTCTCAGACTGTCTCACATATTCTCAGTATTTCTCACGAGGTGCCAAACATGAGAAATGGTCGAAGGATTGAAACTGTCTCATTTTGTCTCAGAAGGTACCAAAACATAGATTTTTTCCTTTCCATTTTCTCACAGAATTGAGGGCCACGAATGAAATTTGAGCCAAAAATACACCAAAATATTGGTTTCAGCAAATTACAAATGGAATGTGTTAAGACGAAAAAAGCCACCTAAGTAGGTGGCTTGCAAGCAGTTATAAAAATGTTCGTTTTAGAGCTGTCCAGGGGGTTACTTTCCGATGCAAAAGTGCTTGAAGATATTGTTTAGCGTTTCCTGGCTACTGATCTGTCCGCCAGTGATTTCACCCAGTTCTTCCAACACCATTTTCAGGTCTTCGGCGACGATGTCGCCGCTCATGCCCATTTCCATCGACTCCAATACTCGGGAGAGGGAATCATGGGCACGGAGTAGGGCCTCGTAGTGGCGGGCACTCGTTATGATGACGTCGTTCTCGGTAATCTCAGGAATATCAGCGGCTTTTACTAATGCCTGCTCCAGGGATGAAACATTCTCGCCTGTGCGGGCACTGATGAAGAGTGGGGCTTCTGATTCACTGGAATCTGAGCCACAGGAATGGGTGAATTTATCGAACGCTAGTTTATCATTCTCAAGTTTATCCATCTTATTAAATACCACCAGCAGCTTCTTGCCTTGGTTCTTCAGCTTCATCTCCTCGATTTCTGAGGCTGACGGCTGCTCATCTAATAGCCAGATTACTATCTTCGCCTCTTCCATCTTCTGGAAGGTGCGCTCTATTCCGATGTTCTCTACCACATCATCCGTCTTGCGGATTCCTGCCGTATCTATAAAGCGGAAGGTGATTCCGTCGATGAGGGTGGTGTCTTCGATTACATCTCGGGTGGTTCCGTGAATGTCGCTCACGATTGCCTTCTCCTCGTGGAGCAGACGGTTGAGCAGGGTGCTCTTGCCCACATTCGTCTTGCCTACGATGGCTACGGCTACTCCCTGCTTCAGGGCATTGCCGGTTTCGAAGGAGTGGGCGAGGGTGGTAATCTTGTGATTGATTTCTTCGGCTAGTGCCTGGAGTTCGCTGCGGTCGGCAAACTCCAGTTCTTCGTGGTCGCTGAAGTCGAGCTCCAACTCCAGGAGCGAAGTCATCTTTAATAATTTTTCGCGAAGGAGGGAGAGTTCGTTGCTGAAATGGCCCTTCAGTTGGCTGAGCGCCATCTTGTGGGTTGCCTTGTTGGTAGAGGCGATGAGATCAGCTACGGCTTCTGCCTGAGAGAGGTCCATCTTGCCGTTGAGATAGGCACGACGGGTGTATTCGCCCGGTTCTGCCTGGCGACATCCTACCTCTGTAAAGCGATGGAGAACCTGCTGAAGAATGTATCGGCTGCCATGACAGGAAATCTCGGTGGAGTTCTCGCCTGTATAACTGTGGGGTGCACGGAACACGCTCACCAGTACATCATCGATGGTGTTGCCATCCTTATCCTTGATTTCGCCATAATGCAGAGTGTAGGGCTTGGCTTCTTCCAGGGATTTGCCGTTGGCAGACTGGAAGATTTTGTCGGTGAGGGTAATGGCGTCGGAGCCACTGAGTCGGATAATTCCGATAGCACCGCCGGCTGGGGTTGCCAGGGCGCAGATACATTCTTCTTGATTCATTTTTTTATTGTTTAAATTCTATCTAATACAACCTTGATGAGATTGTCGATGGTGCTCTTGTAGCCGGTGTTGGCGCTGAGGGCACGGCGGTTGGCGATGACCATGCAGCAGGTTAATGCCTTATGACCGAGGAGAAGGGAAAGACCGGCGAGGGCTGAACTCTCCATCTCGAAGTTGTTGACACGCAGACCGTTATACTCGAATGCTTCAATCTTCTGATTAAGTTCCGGGTCGGCAAGTGGGGCACGGAGTTCGCGGCCCTGAGGTCCGTAGAAACCGCCACAGGCTATGGTGATTCCACGAACCATATCATCGCCGGCTATCTGGTTGAGCAGTTCCGGATTGTTGTCTACACAGTATGGGTTGCCAATCTGGTCGTTCCATTTTACCTGGCGCTTGAATTCTGCCTCTGTTTCGAGGTCGCAGATTTCGTTGCGACGGGCATAGAAGTTGATGAGTCCGTCGAAACCGATGCTCTTCTGCGAGGCTACGAAGGTTCCGGCAGGGCAGTTGAGCTGCAGGCCGCCGCAGGTTCCGATGCGCACGAGGGTGAGCGTGGTGTGCTCGGGTTTCTCGGTGCGGGTTTTGAAATCGATGTTCTTCAGCGCATCGAGCTCGTTGACTACGATATCGATATTATCGCATCCTATTCCGGTGCTCTGCACAGTGATTCGCTTGCCTTTATATGTGCCGGTGATGGCGTGGAATTCCCGACTTGAAACTTCGCATTCCTTCTCATCGAAATGGGAGGCTACGAGGGCTACGCGACCTGGGTCGCCAACGAGGATTACTTTATCAGCCACTTGTTCCGGGCGAAGATGAAGGTGGAAGCAGCTTCCGTCTTCATTGATAATCAATTCTGATTCTGCAAAATATTTGCTCATGGTTCGTTTGATTTTAAGTTATACATTATTTATATTGGGGCTTTGCGCCCCCTCTGTGTTTAAGATAAGCAAAGATACGAATAAAAAATGAAATGCGATATTTTTTTAATGATTTTAAACAGTAAAAAAACACGAAGGGCAAATCCCGAAAATGGAACTTGCCCTTCTCTTTCAAATCTCTCTTCTTTTATATCTAGTAAAGACTGCCGATGAACGGAGCCTTTTGCCGGATATTCAGATATGGTAAACTCGGATGAGGGGTTATGAATTCATAGAGAGCAGGAACTCGTCGTTGTTGCGAGTATGCTGCATATTCTTGTGGATGGTGCTCATCGCCTCGATAGAATTCATGTCGGACAGATACTTGCGCAGAATCCACATGCGGTCGAGCGTTGTCTTGTCCTGCAGCAGATCGTCGCGACGGGTAGACGAAGAAATGAGGTTGACAGCAGGGAAGATGCGCTTGTTGCTGAGTGAGCGGTCGAGCTGCAACTCCATGTTACCGGTTCCCTTGAACTCCTCGAAGATGACTTCATCCATCTTACTACCTGTATCGATGAGGGCAGTAGCGATGATGGTGAGCGAACCGCCGCCTTCGATGTTACGTGCAGCACCGAAGAAACGCTTAGGCTTCTGGAGGGCGTTTGCATCCACACCACCGGTGAGCACCTTACCAGATGCAGGAGCTGTGGTGTTGTAGGCACGGGCGAGACGGGTGATAGAATCGAGGAAGATGACAACATCGTGTCCGCATTCTACCATTCTCTTAGCCTTCTCGAGCACGATTCCGGCAATCTTGACATGGCGCTCTGCTGGCTCGTCGAAGGTAGAGGCGATAACCTCTGCATTCACGGTGCGGGCCATGTCGGTAACCTCCTCAGGACGCTCGTCGATGAGCAGCATCATGAGGTAAGCCTCAGGATGGTTGGCTGCGATGGCGTTGGCAATATCCTTCATGAGGATGGTCTTACCGGTCTTAGGCTGAGCCACGATGAGCGCACGCTGACCCTTACCGATTGGCGAGAAGAGGTCTACGATGCGGGTGCTGAGATTGGTGGTGCGGCGGTCGCCACAGAGATTGAACTTCTCATCAGGGAAGAGTGGGGTGAGGTGCTCGAAAGGAACACGGTCACGAACCTCTGACGGGTCACGGCCATTGATCTTGATGATGCTGGTGAGCGGGAAGTATTTCTCGCCCTCGTGAGGCGGACGCACCTTGCACTCGATGACATCGCCAGTCTTCAGACCGAACTTCTTGACGAAGCTGGATGCTACATAAACATCGTCCGGTGAAGAAAGGTAATTGTAATCGCTGCTGCGCAGGAATCCGTAGCCCTCTGAAATCACTTCGAGCACACCGTTGGATTTCACGAGATTGCTGAAATCGTAGGCTGGTGCTTCCTGCTTGTTCTTGGCTGCAGGGGCAGCAGCAGGTGTGTGCTGGTGAGAAGTCTGCGGAGTGGTAGGACGGTCGAAGATATCGACAGTAGGAATGGCAGCCTGGTCTTCGATAGGAATGTCGACTACCAGGATGAAATCGGTTCCATCGCCCGGATCACCCTTCCAGGTTCCGTCTGCATCGAGTTCTACCTTCATACCTTCAGTATAGTGGATAGGAGCTGACTCCTGTTTCTTATCGGTTGCAGTTTTTTCAGTAGTTTTTTCCTTTGCCTCCTCAGCTGGAGCCGGAGCTGCTGCTGCGTTCTGTGCATTCATCTTAGCCTGGAGCATCGCCTGCAAATCACCGCTGATGTTAGCGCTCTCAGCGTTTCCGGCAGAGAACTGCTCTTCCGGAACGGCAACTTGCTCAGGAGCAGTCTGCTGGTTATCGGCTGTTGGCTCTTCCTGCTGTTCTGCCTCAGTAGCAGCCTGCTGGTTAGCCGTCTCCTGTGCATCTTTCGCCATCTGCGCTTCTAGCTCGGCTTTTACCGCCTGATGCTTTCTGATGGCAGCTGCTCTGGCTTCTGCAATGGCTTCGAGTTCTGCCTTGCTTCTTCTGCCGCGGTGTTTCGGGAAGTTGGCAAGTACCTGAGCCTCGATGTCTTCGCCTGATTGGTTTAGAGTCTGCTTCTGGGCAGCTGATTGTAAACTCTGCTCTGCCGGGCTGAACTGGATTTCTTCCTCAACCGCTGGGGCTGGGGCAGTTTCGTTCATAGCCTGAGGAGCAGTCTCGCCGCCGTTAGGACCCAATACCTGGTTCTTCTGCACGTCGAAATTCTCTCCTTCATTACCGTGTACGGAATAAACACGGTCTTCTTTCTTGGTTGCAATGCGGGTGCGCTTGCGCTTAGGGGCTGCTTCAGGAGCTGGCTGTTCCGCCTGGGCGTCGAGAATGGCATAGACGATAGTTTCCTTGTTATCGCTCTTCTTTACCTTGACTCCCAGTTCCTTGGCAATGTCCTTCAACTGAACGACACTCTTTGCTTGTAATTCTTCTTTGCTATACCTGTCTCTTATACACATCTCCGAGCCCACGAGACGCTCATGAATCTCG
>ENA-UABT01000233-UABT01000233.1-human-gut-metagenome-genome-assembly--contig:-NODE-233-length-15485-cov-4.999741_pt1 | contig 15485 bp, 13 predicted proteins | sample MGYA00243875_ERZ654217 | MGnify/ENA primary metagenome ERZ654217 (study PRJEB26926, sample SAMN06165018) | human gut metagenome | biome: ENVO:00009003; feature: ENVO:2100002; material: ENVO:00002003... | reverse complement strand
ATTCGTCATAGTTCCAATCCTCCTTGATTTCTTCTCGAAGAGCGGCGCGTCCACGGTTTAAGCGAACCTTGACGTTGCTCTCGCTTACATGCAGTATTTCTGCGATTTCCTTGATCGTGTAATCTTCATAATAGAAGAGATGAATGACGGTGCGCTGTTTCTCCGGGAGCCGCAGCACTGCCTCGAACAGGGTACTGCTTTCAGTATCTGGGAAATCCAGCTCCTCCATATAGCTTTCTAAGGATTGCCGGTGTTTCCGCCAGAAGGCGCGAACGATATTCCTGGATTTGTTGATTGCAACCCGCATCAGCCATGCACGGATATGGGTTTCGTCTTCAAATTCTTTCTTCAGAATATGATATTGCAGGAAGGTGTCCTGCACGACATCTTCTGCGTCTTCGCGGTTCTGACAGATACTGAATGCAATCCGGTATAAATGATTCTGATAGCGTTCCATCAGTATCCGTATTGGTATCTTCATAGTCACATCCTCCGTCTGTTTCAAAAGGCCTTTCACAGATTATACACGTGGGCGGACGAAAAGGTTACAAAAACTTGACATTTTTAAATAATCGTGGTTTAATCTGTTACTGTAATACTTTATTACACTAAATCATTAACCCGTTAGAGCAATAAATGAGTAAAGAAAATGGATATGCAGCGAAGACATGCATATCGTCGAGGAGGAAGAGAATCATGAGAAAATTAAAGAAATTACTTGCAGTTGCATCTGTTGCTGCAATGACACTTTCCCTTTGCGCCTGTGGCGGCAAGAAGGATGATACTTATACGGTAGGTATCTGTCAGTTAGTACAGCATGAGGCACTCGATGCCGCAACAAAGGGCTTTAAGGATGCTTTGGTAGAAGAGTTTGGTGAAGACGGAATCAAGTTTGATGAGCAGAACGCACAGGGTGATGCTAATACATGTGCGACGATCATCAATGGTTTTGTGAGCAGCGATGTAGATCTGATCCTTGCAAATGCAACGCCTGCATTACAGGCAGCCGCAGCCGGTACAGACACGATTCCGATTCTTGGTACATCTGTAACAGAATATGGTGTTGCACTCGAGCTTTCTGATTTCAATGGTACCGTTGGTAGAAATATTTCTGGTACATCTGACCTTGCACCACTGGAGAGTCAGGCAGATATGATCAAGGAGCTGTTCCCAGATGCAAAGACAGTCGGACTTCTGTACTGTTCAGCAGAGGCAAACTCCCAGTATCAGGTAGATACAGTCAAGGCAGCTCTGGAGAAGCTTGGATATACATGTGAGTATTATTCATTCTCCGATTCCAATGACCTTTCAACAGTCACAACATCTGCAGCCAATGCAAGTGATGTGATCTACGTTCCAACAGATAACACAGTCGCAGCTAATACAGAGATCATCAAGAATATCTGTATGCCAGCAAAGACTCCTGTAGTTGCCGGCGAGGAAGGTATCTGTAAGGGTTGTGGTGTTGCAACACTTTCTATCAGCTACTATGATCTGGGTGTCGCAACTGGTAAGATGGCAGCCAAGATCCTGAAGGGTGAGTCTAAGGTAGAAGAGATGCCAATCGAGTATGCACCACAGTTTACAAAGAAGTACAACAAGGATATCTGTGACGAACTCGGTATCAGCGTACCAGATGATTACGAAGCAATCACAAACGAGTAATCGAAAAGAATAGCGAAAACAAGCGTATTTACTTGATTTTTGTTGTATTATTATAGTATAGTAGTCGGGTAGAGTTTTTCTACCCGACTTTTGTTAATGAAGAAATAAAGGAGAGAAAGAAATGGATGTAAGTGCTTTATTCAATGCCATGCCAGGCGCGATTGCCCAGGGTCTGATCTGGGGTATTATGGCGATTGGCGTGTACATTACGTTCCGGATTCTGGACATCGCCGATTTGTCCGTCGATGGAACGATGTGTACCGGCGCAGCCGTATGTATTATGTTGATGCAGAAAGGGTATCATGTAGCAGCCGCGATGGCGATCGCGACACTTGCCGGTATGCTCGTGGGACTTGTAACCGGTTTGTTTCACACGACGATGGGAATTCCGGCGATCTTAGCAGGTATTCTGACACAGCTTGGTCTGTGGGGAGTGAACCTGAAGATCATGGGAAAGGCAAATCAGCCGATCAATGTGGACAAATATGATCTGGCAGTTTCTCTGCGTTACATAAAGAGGGTTGCATTCTATAAGAATTCCATTTTTGTCGTATTTCTATTTATGATTGTTGTCATCGGAATTTTGTACTGGTTCTTCGGTACAGAGCTTGGTAGTTCGCTTCGTGCAACGGGTTGTAATGAGAATATGGCACGTGCGCAGGGTATTAACACGAACTTCAACAAGGTACTCGGATTGATGATCTCGAATGGTCTGGTTGCATTTGCAAGTGCATGTCTTGGACAGTATCAGGGATTTGCAGATATCAATATGGGTAAAGGTGCGATCGTAATCGGTCTGGCATCGGTTATCATCGGTGAGGCAATATTCAGCCGTATCTTCAAGAACTTCGCATTGAAGCTTCTGTCGGTTGGTATCGGTGGAGTGATTTATTTCATCGTATTGCAGATCGTTATCTGGCTCGGCGTCGATACGGATTTGTTGAAGCTGTTCCAGGCTTTGATCGTAGCAGTATTCCTTGCAGTGCCTTATTGGAAGGGAAAACATTTCAACAAGGGTAAGAAGCTTGCGGCAACCGCAGAGAAGAAGGAGGCGTAAATACTATGTTAGAGCTGAAGAATATTTATAAGACCTTCAATGCGGGAACGGTCAATGAGAAAATGGCATTAAGAGGACTGAATCTGACGCTGGAGGATGGCGATTTCGTAACCGTCATCGGTGGAAACGGGGCCGGTAAGTCTACGATGTTAAATGCAATCGCCGGTGTATGGCCGGTCGATCAGGGACAGATCCTGATTGGGGATGCCGATGTAACAAAGCTTCCGGAATATAAGCGTGCCAAATATCTCGGCCGTGTGTTCCAGGATCCAATGACCGGAACAGCAGCGACAATGGAGATTCAGGAGAATCTGGCACTGGCACTCCGCCGGGGAGACAGCCGTACTTTGAAAGCCGGAATCACGAAGAAGGAGCATGCAAAGTATCGTGAGATGCTGGCTACACTGGGACTTGGTTTGGAAGACCGTATGACATCGAAGGTAGGACTTCTGTCCGGTGGTCAGAGACAGGCACTCACACTGCTGATGGCAACCCTGAAGAAGCCGAAGCTCCTGCTCCTCGATGAGCATACAGCCGCTCTTGATCCGAAGACTGCGGCGAAGGTATTGCAGACGACCGATATGATCGTCAACCGCGATAATCTGACCACGTTGATGATCACACATAATATGAAGGATGCAATCGCACACGGAAACCGGCTGATCATGATGATGGATGGCAATATCATTCTCGATATCCGTGGTGAAGAGAAGAAGAAGCTGACCGTTGCAGATCTGCTTCACAAGTTTGAAGAGGCAAGTGGCGAGGAATTTGCGAACGATAAGGCGATTCTTGGCTAATCTATGAATCAGTAGATATGAACGAAGAACAGGTATTGATTGCACGTTTGCAGGATTTGGCGAAGCGCGCATACAGACAAAATATTTATACATACACCGGATTCCTGACACCCGCGGAGCTTGCGGTGGTCTATGAGAAGCAGGCGGATTTCTCCTTTGTTGGGATGACCTGCTTCGGCGGAACGCCGGAGTGCGAACGGCAGATGGTGCAGTTTGGCTCGGAAGAATTGTTTGGGTATGCGGGCGTGTTCCCCATCTCGATTATTCTGGTAGAACCATTACTGGACAAATTCGCTGAAGATCTGAGTCATCGCGATTTTCTCGGCGCGCTTATGAATCTGGGGATTGAACGGTCTGTGCTCGGTGACATTCTGGTAAAGGATGGAAAGCGGGCATATATTTTCTGTCAGGAGAATATCGCTGCATATATTATGGAGCAACTGACAAAGATAAAACATACGAACGTGAAAACCTCTCTCGTGGAGGGTGAGATCGAGGATCTGAAGCCTGTACTTGAGGATATACACGTGATCGTCAGTGCACCGAGGTTTGATGCCATCGTTGCAGCCGTCACGAAATGCTCCCGCAACGAGACGCTGGATATATTCCGGGCGAAGAAAGTCACACGTAACGGCAGAATTGAGGAACGCAACAGTCTGGTCTTAAAAGATGGCGATAGTTTCTCAGTCCGCGGGTACGGAAAGTTCCGGTATTGCGGTGCCGGAAGTGAGACGCGAAAGGGCAGAGTGAATATTTATTTAAAGAAATATATTTAGGGGTTTCCGAATGGGAAAAGTCGTGATAAAATATGTGACAGTGAGGCTTTTGCCATGAAAAAGGGAGACAATGAGGCGAGAAGGATATGATCAGTAAGTACATTACAGAGAATGGAAAATTCAGACAGATTGATGAGTTTATGCCTGGTACATGGATCAATCTGACAGCGCCGACGCAGGACGAGAGTCTCGAGATTGCAAGAAGATATAATGTGGATCTCGCAGATATCCGGGCTGCACTGGACGATGAGGAGTCATCACGTGTGGATGTCAACGATGATTATGTTTTGATATTATTCGATATTCCTTCGGTTGAGATCCGGCACAACCAGGAGGCATATACAACCATCCCGCTGGGGGTTGTATGGACGGACGATGCAATTATCACGGTGTGTTCGGCGGAGACACCGGTGCTCAAGCATTTTATTGTCAATAATATACGAGATTTTACCACGAAGAAGCAGGTGCGTTTTACCTATCAGATTATGTACCGGACGAGCATGTTATATCAGTCGTATCTTCGGATTATTGACCGGCGCAGACTTGAGATGGAGGAACGTATGGGAGGCGCAACGGAGGATGCCGATATCGTCAACCTGCATGAGATGGAATCCAACCTGGTGTATTTTGATACATCATTGCGTGCGAACCGGATGGTCGTGGACCGTCTGACACGGTATAGCGGAATCCGGAAATTCCCGGAGGATCAGGAATTGCTGGATGATGTGATTGTCGAGAATCTGCAGGCGATAGAGATGACGCAGATCTACCGGGATATCTTAAAGGGTACACGGGAATTGATGTCAACATTCATTGATAACCGTCTGAACAACATCATGAAGCTGTTGGCTGCGATTACGATCGTCATGTCCATACCGACGATTATATCGGGATTATATGGTATGAATGTAAATGGCAACGGTATGCCGTTTTCAAAGGAACCATGGGGATTTATGATTATATGTGTGCTTACACTTGTCATCTGTATTGTAGTGACAATTGTGCTGCGAAAGAAGAAGATGTTGTGATAGCTCCAGGTTGCAGGCAGACACAGAACTATGCAGGATGGCATGGGGATATAAGGGTTGAGAAAGATTGAAAAATTTGAGATTTAAATTCGTTGTTGCAACGAGTCCGTTGTTCGTTGCCACGCATATTCCGCGTGCGAATTATATGATAAAACACAAAGAAAAATACACCGAACAGCAGCGGTATGATTTTGCGATGAAGATCGAGAATCATATGCGCAGACGCGCCCGTACCAAGACGGATGTATTTGGCAGGGAGAATCTGCCACAGGATGGCGGCTACATCATGTATGCCAACCATCAGGGGAAATACGATGCACTTGGTATCATGCTGGCACATCCGAAGCCATGTGCGATGTTGTGGGAAGAGAAATCCGCAGATCGTCTGGTGGCAAGACAGGTTTGTGGACTGGTGGAGGGAACCACGATTTCCTTTGAGGATCCGAAGCAGCAGATCGGAGCACTCAAGACGATTGCCGAGCGTGTGAAGGATGGAAAACCATATTTGATTTTCCCAGAGGGCGGTTATACGGATAATAAAAATGAGTTACAGGAATTTAAGTCCGGGTGTTTCTCGTGTTCGTTAAAATCCAAGACACCAATGGTTCCAGTTGTGATCTACGATTCGTGGAGGTCGATGGATACGAATACCTTTGAGAAGGTTCGGACACAGGTATATTTCCTGCCGCCAATTCCATATGAAGAATATGGAAAATTGCGGAAGCATGATGTATGCGAATTGGTAAAGAAGAGAATTCAGGAGAAGCTTGACGAATTAAAAGAAGCAGATCCGAGGAGATGAAAACGTGAAGACAGGTATTGTATTAGAGGGCGGTGCGTTCCGCGGGCTTTTTACCGCAGGAGCATTGGACTGCCTGATGGATAATCAGATAGTATTTGATTATGTGGTAGGAGTATCTGCCGGCGCTGGAAACGCGGTTAATTATCTGGCAGGGCAAAAAGGTCGTACCAAATGGACGATTACCGCAAGCGGTGAAAATGCATATTATGGTGTCAAGCAGATGCGTAAAAGCAAGAAGATGCTTGATTTAGACCGTATGGTGATGGAGTTTTCGCATAAGCAGTATCCATTTGACTTTGAGAAGTTCGTTGCGTCACCATCGGAGGTAGAGCTCGTAGTGACAAACTGCGAGACTGGAAAAGCCGAATATATCGCAAAGACAGAGGATGAGAAGCGCATGCTGACGGCAGTCAAGGCATCGTGTTCAGTTCCTGTGCTGTGCAATCCGGTTGAATTAGATGGATTCCATTATATGGATGGAAGTCTGGCTGATTCGATTCCGGTGAAGCGTGCATTTGAGGTTGGATGTGACCGGGTTGTCTGTATTTTGACAAGAAAGCCAGAGGAAGCACCGACAAACTATGGAAAGATCCGCGTGCTGATGCGTACCTATAAGAAGAAATATCCGGCATTTTATGATACGTTGATGCGCAGACGTGAGATGTATGCGAAGCAGTTAGACAGGATCGACCGATACGAGAAGGAAGGAAAGCTTCTCGTGTTCCGTCCGGAGTTAGACAGCATCAGCAAGTTTGAGCAGGATAAAGAAAAGCAGGAAGCATTCTATCAGAATGGATATGATCTGATGGCAGCTAACCTGCAGAAGATGCAGGATTTCCTGCAGGGAAAATAATCAGCGTTTTTGGCTGTGTTTGTACCACAGATACATATACGCAACAAGCGGACTGTATTCTGGAAGCGGGATGATCCCAAGAGATTCGTATACCTCTTTGCTGTCATAATCAGTAGAATATGCAGAGATTCCGGTCAGATAGACCGGGATCTTTTTTTGTGCCGCCTGTTCGGCGAGTGCAAGCAGAGATGGATTTTTCGTATTGATCGTACCGGAGTGGTAAGCGTGGATCAACACTACGCATGCATTGTCCGGCAGATAATACTGCATACCCGGCATAGACTGGAAGAAGCATACTGGGCAGGATGTATCGAAGTGGACGGATGTTTGCCGCAGGTCGGAAAACTCCTGAAGGACAGGTGCAACTGCATCCGCATATTCGTTATATGGACGTTCGTACAAGCTATCGTCAAACGGATAATGGTTGTAGATACCGAGCGCATTGTAGATCTTCGGCGTACTTCCGGTGTTACAGTAGGCGATGCCGACGGCTGTTGGCAAAGTTGGGGAAGTGATATAATCAACGGCAGCGGTAAAGTTCGTCAGTCCATTTGCACGCGGATCATCTAAGATATAATTGCTTGACACGAGCAGGATTGGAACCTTTGCATAGGCAAAGCACATACCAAGCGCCGCGGCGGTAAAAGGAAGCGTATCCGTGCCATGCGTCACAATGATGCCGTCAATATCCTTTGTGAGCTGCTCCCGGATGCAGGAGATAAGCAGGTTCAGATGCGAACCATCCATATACTCACTCAGGGTTGTATAAGGAGCTTCCGTCTGAAAGTGCGGGATGGCTGCTCCTTTTTTCTTTTGCTCGGTCTCGTACATTGCCAGCAGTCGATATGGCATTTGTGTATCGGTGGAGACAAAGTTCTGCTGTACAGACGAACCAATCGTGCCGCCGGTGAAGATAACTGTGATATTCATAAAACTACTCCGTTTCATTTTCCTTTAGTTTTAACATGATATTCGAGATAAATTCATGTTGTTCGGTATAAAAATTCGAGGAACCGTGATATTTTTGTGTCGTTGCCTGAATCGAGGCAAGACCGATACCACTTTTACGCTCCTTCGTGGAGATGTATTTTCCGTTCCGCGTGCAGACATTGCCGTCAAAGCTGTTTACCATTGTGATATACAGGTGCCCAGGGGTGTCGAGATCCGCGGATAAGCGGATGAAACGGGCATCGGTCCGGACATGGCGGCATGCGGTGACTGCGTTATCAAGCAGATTGCCGAAGATCAGGCACAGGTCAATATCCGAGATCGCTATCTCCTTTGGAATAACAACCTGCAGCTTCGTCCGGATGCCATAGCTTTGGGCGATATCGATATAATAATGAATCGTTGCGTTGACCACGGGGTTGTCACAATAGGTGGCAGGTGCCTGTACATTCGATATCTCGGAAGAATAGTTGGAGATATATTCCTGTAATTTCTCATATTGGCCGGTCTGGGAAAGTTCGTTCAATACTGCAATCGTATGCTTGAAATCATGCCGGATACGGCGTGTCTCATCCAGATACGCCTGCATTTTCTCATACTGGTCTGCCTGAAGCTGGTACATCAGGGCGGTGGAATCTGCTTCGATCTTCCGGGAGGTCGTGACGGCGATGATGTACAACAGGGACTGGAACAGCATGAAGAACAGGAACAGCACACCTTCGATCACCATTGCAATCTGGAAGACCCGCCCGACGCGGATGTTGGCATAATCAATCGGAATCATATAGATGTTGCAAAAGGAGATGATTGCAGGAATCATCCATGCGATTCTCCAGAATAATGTCGTGTTGAAATTCTCAAACAGCCATCGGTATTTGTGCCGCATGCGGAGCAACACAGACATAATGAGGAGACTGACCGCATATTGTATGATCAGACCGGGCACGGAGTCGTCATGTATGTTGGAATGCGGATCGATCCGCGCGATGATGTAATAGTTCATGATGCAGCCGAAGGATAACGCAGCGGTTGCACATAAAAACATGTAAAGTAATTTCAACTTTTCCAGTTTTACAGTCAAAAAATACGCAATCAGACAGATGCCGAGCAGAGGGAAGAAGAATATGTTTGTGTAGTAGGAGCCGGAAGAATCCACCCACGCCAGCATAAAACAGACTGCAACCATGCATGGTAACAGTACCGGATAGAGCTTTCTCTGGGGAATGATGAGCCAGTCCGCAACAGGGATGATGCAAAGAAATATGCCGGGGAGGATAATGCCGTATTCGGCGGCTCTGTAAACGAGGTTCCAGAAATTCATGAGAGTCCTCCTTTCGTCAATGCCTTCGTGCGCCGCTTAAACTGGTGAGCGATATAAGCCTGTGTGATGGCGGCTGCATTTTTCCTATGAATCGAAAATGTCGTGGAGTCGCACATGGTGCAGGAAGTGTTCTCCATATGCTGCACATAGTCCAGGTTGATGAGTATCCCCCGGTTGATGGTCAGAAACCGTTCGTCCTGTGTGAGGATGGATGCGGCTTCGCGAAATGGCATGCGGCAACGGAACACATCGCGCCCCTGAATCTGCAGATAGTTGGAATCCGAGGTGATATAGCGGATGTCAGAATATAAAACCGGAATCTGCTTCCGGTCTATCGAGATTGAAAATACCTGTGTGTCAGTCTCTTCTTCCTGCGTGATCGCCAGCTCGTCGAACAGCCGGGCGATCATCTCCCCGGTTACGGGTTTTTCGAGATAATCAAATGCATGCACCCGGAATGCATCTGCCCGATGCTCCGGACTGCTGGTCAGGAACACGATAGGTGTCCGGGGAGCAATCCTGCGGAATTCTGCCGCCAGATCAATTCCGGTTGTATCCTGTAAATAAATATCAAAGATAACAAAAGAATATGAGATCTGTGCGCAGGCGGAAAGAAATGCGGCAGATGTCGCGAAGCGGTCACAGGCGATTGCAACATCATGCGTGCAGCTGTAATCCATAATGGTTCTATATAATTTCTGTAATTCTTCCGGATTGTCATCCACGATGGCAAGCTTCATATTCATTTCCTCTCTGATGAATGGTTGAATTGTAATTTTTAACATTGTAACACAATTTTATATAGGAATCTATGTATCATAATGACATTTCGTCCCAGAAAAATGCATTTCGTCCCAGAAGGGTTGACGTGCCCCCAAAGGTATGGTAAAGAAAAAGAATGAAAAAAATGTAAAGAGGATAATATTTGGGACAGGAAAGTCCTAGGTAGTAGGAGGAGAGAAAATGAAAGTAAGAGAGAAGTTAATGCGGAAGGTGATGGCAGTTGTAATCGCAGCAGCCACAATTTTTTCGATAAGCGGAGGGACGAAGGTTGTGCCGGTCAAGGCTGCGGGAGAAGTGGCGGAGGTAATTGATGATACTGGAATGAGGATAGCGGGATATACAACGTTTGAAGCAGCGGCGAGCCATGTATATAATAATTATACAATCAAGATGCTGGCAGACGCAACGGAGACCTGTTCTGTTGATATTGGAAACAAAAATCTTACGATTGATTTGAATGGCAAGAATTTGACGATTACGCGGATTTCCACTATGAATGCATTGACGATAAAAAATGGAAGTATGTCAGCGGAAATTGATAATGCAAATGTTGGAAATGATCCAGTGTTGACATTGAATGATGTAAAACTAACGATATCACATCTTTACTGGGGTACTAATGGTGGTGTTGCATTGGAAGGAACAAGTCAGGTGGATATGGTTGGTAACTATTGCTGGTTTGAGAAGCTAACAATGCAGGAAAGTTGTGTGTTTAAGGTTGGAACAAACGCATATATCAGTAATTATGGTAATGTCCCAAATGGTTTAGATGTAAAAGAATTTCTGCCAGAAGGGTATAGTTTTAATGCAACGGGAACAAGAATCTTGGACCAACGGGGGAATGCGGCAAGCAATTATGTACTTCGTTATCGCAGGCTTACCGATTCACAGCTTACCGTTACACTCAATCCGGATACATATGTCTATGATGGCAATGAAAAAAAACCTGCCGTGACAGTAACCTATGACGGACAGACACTGACAGAGAACACAAGCTATACACTGACTTATGCCGATAACAAAAATGCGGGAACAGCGAGTGTCACAATCGACGGAATAAATAGTTTACATGGACAAATTGTGAAAAACTTCACCATCCAAAAGGCAAATCAGAATGCACCGACGGGATTGACACCGACGGCAGAAACAATTGATGGAAAAAATGATGGTCAGATTGCCAATCTGGCAACGACGATGGAATATAGTGTTGATCAGACAAGCTGGACCGCCTGCACAGGCACGACGCTGACGCAGCTTTCCGATGGCGATTATTACGTAAGATATAAGGAAACAAACAATTACTATGCATCGCCATCTACCAAGGTGGTTGTTGCAAAGGGCGTGGCTCCATCCACAACAGGCGAGCAGACGACGACAGAAGGAACGACAACAACAGAAAATCAGACGACAGGTGAGCAGGCAACCACACAGCAGACATTCGTGGAACAGCCGGATGGAGCAACTACACAGGCAGGTGCCCCGAAGACAACAGAGACAAGCAAGAAAACGGATAAAACGGTTTCCACCGGAGATGCATATCCGATAGCGATTATGATTACGCTTATGCTTGGCGCAGGCGTCGGTATCACAGGTATGATCCGAAGAAGAAAAGAAAAATAGTTAATTGTGCAATTCATACACATGAGAGCAGGATGGAAGTCCTGCTCTTTTTTCGGAAGTAAATCATGTGGTATAGTGAAGTGAGCGCGATATATGACCGGAGCCCATGCGATGGGCGTGGGAGGAAGAAAGTAAGCAGAAAAACCAGGATTGAAAATAGAGGTGCATAGCGGGAACGGAAATAAATTTACAATTTCCGTATGAAATGGTATAAATAAAGAAGATTTTACAGATTGGAAATGCGTATGGAAGAATATGTGATCAAAAATCAAAAAAAGCTCCGGCTGGGCATTACGACAGGAACGTGTAGTGCAGCGGCGGCACAGGCAGCAGCGACACAGCTTCTGCTTGGGGTAGAAAGCCATGCGGTAACCTTGCGCACGCCGAAGGGGATGACGGTTTCCGTTCCGGTGTATCTGTTGGAGGCGGATGCAGACAGGGTAAGCTATAAGGTTGTGAAGGACAGCGGCGATGATCCGGATGTGACAAACGGCACGGATGTCTGTGTGACGGTGGCGTATGCGAAGCAGCGTGTGCGAGAGCAGATAGATGGAAGCCAAGACAGGTCCTGCGCATTTACCAGCGAATCATTTCCATATCTGACATTAGATGGAGGAATCGGCATCGGGCGTGTCACGAAAGAAGGCCTGGAACAGGCAGTCGGACAGGCGGCAATTAATCGTGTACCGCGGCAGATGATATTTGCGGCGGTGGCAGATGTGTGCGAGAAAGCAAATGTCAGTGAGCCATTGCACATCACGGTTTGGATGCCAGAGGGCGAGGCTCTGGCGAAGCGCACATTTAACCCGAAGCTTGGCATCGAGGGCGGACTGTCGGTGCTAGGAACAAGCGGAATCTTAGAGCCGATGAGTGAGCAGGCGATTGTGGCAACGATCGAGACGGAGATCCGGCAGTTGCATGCGGTCGGCGAAGAGAAAATATTAGTCACACCGGGAAACTATGGACAGGCGTATGCGTCTGAATATTTGAAACTTGATCTGACAAAGAGCGTCAAGTCAAGCAATTATATCGGTGATACGATTGACCTTGCAATCTCATATGGCATGAAGGATTTCTTGCTGGTTGGAAATATCGGAAAGCTGGTGAAGCTGGCGGCAGGAATTTTCAACACACATTCCAAGGTGGCAGATGGACGAGGAGAAATCTTCGCGGTGCATGCAGCGATGGCGGGCGCCGAAGCGAAGGTGGTACAGGAAATCTACGACTGTATCAATACCGATCGGATGTTGGATGTGTTGGAACGAGAAGGCTTGCGGGAAGTGGTGATGCAGAGTATCCTTGCGGCGATCGAGAAGCATGTCGCAGGCAGAGTCGGCGATACGATGCGGTTTGGAGTTATTGTATTTTCGGAGAAGTATGGATATCTGGGGCAGACGAGTGATGCGGAAAGAGAGTTAAATAAATGGTACATTTTGTAGGAGCGGGTCCCGGTGCGTGTGATCTGATCACTGTGCGGGGCATGAATCGAATCAAGGAAGCGGACGTGATTATCTATGCGGGTTCGCTTGTAAATCCAGGGCTGCTTTCCTATGCAAAGGCGGATTGCAAGATCTATAACAGTGCGCATATGACACTCGATGCGGTTGTGGATGTGATGCGGGAAGCAGAGGCAGCAGGTAAAGGCACGGTGCGCCTGCATACGGGAGATCCGTCGGTGTATGGGGCAATCCGCGAGCAGATGGATCTGCTGGATGAATATGGAATTGCATATGATGTGTGCCCGGGGGTGAGTGCGGTGTTCGGTGCCGCGGCGTCGCTGGCGTGTGAGTATACGCTGCCTGATGTGACGCAGACCTTGATTCTGACAAGAGCAGAAGGGAAAACGCCAGTGCCGGAGAAGGAAAATCTGCGGAGTCTGGCGGCACATCGCGCCAGTCTAGTGTTGTATCTGTCGTCCGGGCTTGCAAGAAAGGTACGGCAGGAGCTTTTGGTCGGTGGATATGCAGAGGATACGCCGGTTGCTGTCGTGTATAAAGCAACGTGGCCGGAAGAGAAAATCATCCGCACGACACTGGCAAAGCTTCCGGAAGATATGGAAGCTGCGGGAATTACGAAGACGGCACTGATCATCGTATCTCCGGCACTTGGAAGTATCTATGAGAAATCAAAGCTCTATGACGCAGCATTTGCAACGGAATACCGCGGTGCGACGGAGATTGCCCTTCCGGCAGGGATCCGCCGCGTGCTGCTTATCACATGCAGTGTGCGTGGGTATGCAACAATGCAAAAATTGGCGAAGAAGCTGGAAAATATTTCCGGTGCAGAAATTATTGCGAAGGTAAAATGCGAGGCGCTTCCAGAGGTTTCAATGAAGGAAACAGTGAAGGCATGTGTTGACGAATATTTTGAACAGGTGGACGCTATCGTGTTCGTAACAGCAAGTGGAATCGCGGTACGGAGTGTAGCGGAACACCTGACACACAAATCCAAAGATCCAGCAATCGTGTGCATGGACGAATGCAGCAAACACGTGATATCGTTGGTGAGCGGGCATGCCGGCGGGGCAAATGCACTCACACAGATGCTGGCGGATGTGATGTGGGCAACACCGGTTATTACGACGGCGACGGACGTGGAAGGACAGTTTTCTATCGATGATTATGCGCGGGAACATAATTTAGTTGTGACGGACTGGGCGAAGGCGAAGGCAATCAGCGCAGAGGTGCTGGCGACCGGGGCGAAGCCTGTGTGGGTGGATGAAGCAGAGGTTTCGCAGGAAGAAGAGAAGAACGCATGCGGGAATAGAATCGATGTTCGGAGATTAAAGATAGGTTCGTATCAGGTTATTGTAACTCCACGAGATATCCTGCCAGATGAGAAAATGTTGCAGCTTGTTCCACTCTGCATCGTAGCAGGAATTGGATGCAAGAAGGGAACATCTTCGGATAAAATCGAGCATGCGGTGCAGGATGCATTTGCGAAAGCAGGCTTGCGGATGGAAGCGTTATGTGCGGTGGCGAGCATTGATTTGAAGAAGGAAGAGGCTGGATTGCTTGAATTCTGCGAGACGCGGAAAGTGCCATTTGAGGCATATACGGCAGAAGAATTGCAGGCGGTGTCGGGGACGTTTTCCGCATCCGAGTTCGTGACAGGCGTGACAGGCGTGGATAATGTTTGTGAGCGCAGTGCAGTGAAATATGCAAGCGAGCATGGCGCGAATGATGGAGAGCTGTTGCTTCGCAAGCAGGCGCAGGATGGCGTGACGGTAGCACTGGCGTATGTGGGTGTAGCGAGTGGAAAGTAAGCAGAAAAACCCACGCGGTGGGTTTGGAAGTCGAAAAACAAGCGAAAAAACCCAAACCGGAAGCTATAACATAGAAATATAGAGCAATAACGGAGAGAAATATGAGCGCAGATAGTAAGAAGGAATTGTATATTGTCGGGCTTGGCCCCGGCGCGAGACAGAAGATGACGCAGGAAGCAATCGACGTCGTGGAAGCCTGCGAAGTGATTGCGGGATATAAGGTGTACATTGATTTGCTGAAACCGTATTACCCGGATAAGGAATATCTGGTGAATGGTATGAGGCAGGAGGTAGAACGATGTCGGCTGGCACTGGAAACTGCGGCAGGCGGAAAGAAGACAGCGCTTGTCTGTAGTGGTGACGCTGGCGTATATGGCATGGCAGGAATCACATTGGAGCTGGCAACAGAATTTCCGGAGGTGGATGTACATGTGATTCCGGGCGTGACGGCAGCATTATCCGGTGCGGCATTGCTTGGCGCGCCACTTGGGCATGATTTTACAGTGATCAGTCTGAGTCTGTCTCTTATACACATCTCCGAGCCCACGAGACGCTCATGAATCTCGT
>ENA-UABT01000223-UABT01000223.1-human-gut-metagenome-genome-assembly--contig:-NODE-223-length-16089-cov-12.140140_pt1 | contig 16089 bp, 10 predicted proteins | sample MGYA00243875_ERZ654217 | MGnify/ENA primary metagenome ERZ654217 (study PRJEB26926, sample SAMN06165018) | human gut metagenome | biome: ENVO:00009003; feature: ENVO:2100002; material: ENVO:00002003... | reverse complement strand
TAGGGCTTACTCGGGACTTGCACCCGTTAGACAATGCTCGTGCCGAGCATACTATAAATAAGAGAGGGTGTGTCATGGCCTTATGACACACCCTCTTTTTTATGATTTAGCTTGAACCATTTCCAACATGATTTCTATCAACCTTGGAACACCATACTGTTCTACCTCGTCCTCTTTCACCCAGATATAATCATCAGGGAGCAGGGGGCGGGTTTCTGTTTCCTGCAGATAGAAGTCGGCAAGGAGGATGCGATGGGTAAGTACATGCTTCACATCCTTAGCCAGGAGAAGAGGATTATGGACAAAGGCAGGCAGTTGCGGAGCATCTGATGCGTTATATAGTTCCCACAATCCTTGCCAGATATCACCCTCACCGCGACGGTGGATAGCCACTTCGCCTTTACACCTTATATATATATAGGAGAGATGGCGCGTTTTCACCTTCAGTGTCTTGTTCTTCACCGGCAACTCCTCTACCCTTCCTGTTCTCAACGCCTCACAGGTTTCGGCAAGCGGACAGACAAGACATTTTGGAGATTGAGGAGTGCACTGGATAGCTCCGAAATCCATCATACCCTGGTTATAGGCAGCAACAGGCGATAATGCTGTATCAGAAAGTTGCTGAGCAGACGAAGCAGGCAAGAGTGATTGAGCCAACGCAGCAAACTCTTTTTTTCCCTGCGTTGAGTTGATAGGAATATCTATTCCGAAGTAACGTGAAAGAACCCGGTACACATTGCCATCTACTACTGCCGCCGGAATATCAAAGGCAAAAGAACCGATGGCTGCTGCAGTATAATCGCCCACCCCTTTCAGGGCTTTGATACCTTCAAGTGTATCAGGGAAATGACCGAGCTCTACTATCTGTCTGGCAGCAGTATGAAGGTTGCGGGCTCGCGAGTAATACCCCAATCCCTGCCAGAGTTTCAAGACATCATCCTCGCTGGCAGCAGCCAAGTCTTCAACCTTGGGATAGGTCTTCATGAACCGCTCCCAATATTCCCATCCCTGTGCGATGCGGGTTTGTTGAAGGATGATTTCGCTCAGCCAGATGGCATAAGGATCCTTGGTTTCGCGCCAAGGCAAATCCCTACCATTCTCACGAAACCAATGGATAATGACAGCCGAAAAACTATTCATAAAATTCAATGTTCAAATCTCAATGTTCAAAGTAATCACTGTTCCGGATATTGCTCGTAAATCTTCAGACCGAACTCATTCGCCAAGGCATAGGCATGCTCCATGATATCGGCGAGAATGTGCTCGTAATTCACCCATACCTTATCCTTAATGAAGAAATAGAACTCGATAGGGAGACCGCATTGCGTGGCTTCCATGTGGCGCACCATCAATGTGAGATCGGTATTGACCTCCGGACGCTGGCGCAGATACTTCTCCATAAATTTACGGTAAAGCTGGAGATTGGTAGGGGCAAGGGCTGCAGGATTCTTTAAATCCTCAATATCCTTCCCTTCTTGTATATCTTTATCTATCGCCTTCTGCAACGACTCCTTCAACTTAAACGAATCTTCGGTGGCGAAATGCTTGGCAAGCAGATTACGTTTTAATGTCTCATCCACCAGACGGACACTACGGAAATCGAAGTAAACCACGCGCTTCACTCTTCGTCCACCACTCTTCTGCATACCAATCCAGTTTTGGAACGAACCATTCACCAGGGTAATAGGCGAAATGGTAACGATGGTGTTATCAAAGTTGCGCACCTTCACGGTCGTGAGTGACATATCCTCAACGATACCATTGGCATCCACCGACTTCACCGTAATCCAGTCGCCCTTATGCAACATATCATTGCTGGTAAGACGCACACCAGCCGCCAATCCCGTGATGGTATCCTTAAAGACCAGCATCAGGACTGCCGAGGTAGCACCCAAACCGGCAAAGAGGGTCATCGGGTTCTTGCCCAACAGGATGGCAACCACCACCACGCCAGCCACAAAGAGCATCAATACCTTGAGAACACCGCAGAAAGTATGGAAATACTGCTGAGCCGACGAGCGTCGTTCCTGAGAATCCTCCAATCCTTTGAAAGACCCGATGAAGACCAGAGCCGTACGCACCGACATCACCACGATATAGATGCCCGTAACCCGCTCCAATATCTCCTTGAATATCGGATACTCCAGATAAATCAGCGGCATGAGCGACCATATCACCACAGCCGGCACAATATGGCAAGCCGAGGTGAGCACCTTCTTGTTCAGCAGAATATCATCCCAAGCGATAACCGTCTTATCAGTAATCTTACTGATGAGCGGAACCAGTATCTTGCGACACAGGAAATCGCTCAATATTGCCAAGAGGATGGCAGTAATGGTGAGCAAGATATGGCGCAGCATCGGCACGAAATCACCAGTGACTCCTGCCCATGTTATCATTTCATCTACAAACTTACGAATTTCCTCCATAAAACTATTAACTATCAACTATAAACTATCAACTAACGCTCACGGTTGGCAGAGCAAAGTACATACTTTATCTGCAAAGTGTCTGGCATTATTGCCATGCATGATACCATTGTTAATGATGGCGAAACAGAGTTCATGACCATTGGCTGCGGTACAGTAACCCGCCAATGAGATGATGCCCGTCAGCGTACCCGTCTTCGCTTTCACATTGCCATGCACAAAACTGTTTTTCATACGCTTTTTCAAGGTACCGTCAACCCCACCGATAGGCAGCGAATGCTTCAGATGGTCCATGATATTACCGTTAAGATAAGCATAACGCAGCAGTTTCACCTCCAGTTCGGCACTGAGATAATTATAGAGCGAAAGTCCCGAGCCGTCAGCCAGTTTATATCTTGCCGGATCGAGTCCTATCTTACGGATAAGCTGTCTTTCCACATTCCGGGCACTCTTGGCACTCGCCCATTTATTTCCCGTAGAAGCCGCAATCTGATAATACATGCTCTCGGCATAGAGATTATCACTCTCCTTCATCATCTTGTGCAGAATCTGATCCATCGTATGGAATCGGGTACAGACCGTAAAGGCACTCGCAGGGCAAGTCTTCTCTGAAGCCCCAAAGCAGGAATATTCGATGCCCTCCTCACGGAGCTTGGCAAGAAACTTATCCATAAAGATATCCTTGCGCTGGAACACCAGTGGCGAAAGCACCGGATTGTCATCATCCCAGCACCAGCCTTCACCCAACAGGTCGGCATCCTTCAAAGAGCGGTCGGCATAGATGCTGCCACGGATGGTGTCAACACCCATATCCTTCAGACTATTGACAAATGCCGACATATCATCGCTGTTGAAACGGGGATCCATGCCGCCTATACAATAGACATCACCCGTCAACACCCCATTCTCAATGGTACCGGTATATTTCAGAGTGGTTTTAAACTGGTAAGAACCGCCCAACTTATCGAGCGCCGTAATGGCAGTCAGGAGCTTCATCGTACTTGCCGGACGCATCAGCTGTCGTTCATTTCTCTGATAGATACAAGAGTCAGCAGACAGGTCCCAGACCATCAGTCCTACCTGTGATGTTTCGAACATCTTGCTCTCAAGGAGTTTATCAATACCCACCTTCACCGATTCGGGCCAAGGCAATTCCTGAGTCAGCGTATCCGCTGTCAGGGAATCAACGAGTGTAGAATCGGAAACATCCTTCTCATCAACCGTTTCTATTCCCTCATCTTCAATCACATTCTGGGCCTGCACCGGTACAGAGATCCATACCATCATCAGACCCAACAGCATATATATTATCTTTTTCATCACAATCAGTTCACCGGAACATAAAAGAAATTATTTATTTTTGATTCTCTCCATAAACGCCTCTTCATTATCCGGCTGAACGGTCACAATATTCTTATGTCCGTATTCGATGACCACACAATGGTCTAATCCGAAGAAAGTCTTGGCTATGTGTACATCAATGACATCACATAGCGGCACATTTCTGTTGGAAGAGAACCTGCCCTCATTGATGATGAGATATTCCATCTTCTCATCCAGGTCTATCGGTTTTACCATCTTGAAGGTATAGGTTGTATTCAGTATGCGCTCAATCATGCCCACGATGATGATAGCCACAAAGATGCCGATGATAGCCAGTTTGACCCAGAAGAAGTAGAGAGCCAGAATTGCGAACACCGCCACACCGATACGTGCCGTCAGCGTAAAGCGCTTATGAAAAGTTCTATCTGCCATAACTTTGATTTATTACCTTATATTATTGTCGTTTTTACGACCGTTTGATAGTCTAAAAGACTATATAACCTTAAATTTCGCTGCAAAATTACAAAAAATCCCTCTCTTATTACTCATTTTAAAGATTAATTATTACTTTTGCAACGAATTAAGAATTAATTCTGAGAGAATGGGGTTGTTTTATAGATAAAAACACCTGTTCTTAATATTGAAATTAGATAAGAATAAACTCAATGGTTTATAAGTATGATTTTCTGATTATCGGCTCAGGAGTTGCCGGTATGAGTTACGCCCTGAAAGTAGCCAGAGCGCATAAAGGTAAGGTGTGTATGATTTGCAAGACCTCGCTCGACGAGGCTAACACGTCATTCGCACAAGGTGGTGTGGCGTCAGTTACCAACTTGGAAGTGGATAACTTCGACAAGCACATACAGGATACTATGATTGCTGGTGATTATATCAGCGATTATAAAGCAGTGAAGCAGGTTGTCACTATGGCACCGGAGCAGATCAAGGAGCTCGTGCAGTGGGGCGTCAACTTCGATAAGCAGCAGGACGGCAAGTTCGACCTACACCGTGAGGGCGGTCACAGCGAGTTCCGCATCCTTCATCATGCAGATGATACGGGTGCAGAAATCCAGCGCGGTCTGATGGAGGCTGTGCGCAACTGTCCGGATATCGATATCAAGGAAAATCATTTCGCCGTGGAGATTATCACTCAGCACCACTTGGGTGCCCGTGTTACTCGCCGCACTCCTTATATCAACTGTTACGGTGCATACGTATTGAATCCTGATACCCAGAAGGTAGATACCTATCTGAGTAAGGTTACCGTGATGTGTACCGGTGGATGTGGTGCCGTTTATCAGACTACCACCAACCCTGTGATTGCCACTGGCGATGGTGAGGCGATGGTATACCGTGCCAAGGGAACTGTAGCCGACATGGAGTTTGTCCAGTTCCACCCAACCGCTCTTTATCATCCGGGCGAAACCCATCCTGCCTTCCTCATCACCGAGGCTATGCGTGGTTATGGCGGCATCTTGCGTCTGCCTAACGGCGAAAGTTTCATGGAGAAATATGATAAACGATTGAGTCTGGCTCCTCGTGACATCGTGGCTCGTGCCATCGATAAGGAGATGAAGATTCACGGATTGGATCATGTCTGTCTCGATGTAACCCATAAGAATCCAGAGGAGACCAAGCGTCACTTCCCTAATATCTACGCCAAGTGTCTGAGCATCGGCATCGACATCACCAAGGAGTATATCCCTGTTCGTCCTGCCGCTCACTATATGTGTGGTGGTATCAAGGTTGATTTGAACGGCTGTTCAAGCATCAACCGTCTCTATGCTCTGGGCGAGTGTTCATGCACCGGTCTGCATGGCGGTAACCGTCTTGCCAGCAACTCGCTCATCGAGGCTGTGGTTTATGCCGAGACTGCTGCCAAGCACAGTATTGAACATGTAGATGAGTACGACTTCAATGAGAAGGTACCAGCATGGAATGATGAAGGTACTTTGACCAACGAAGAGAAGGTGCTGATTACACAGAGCGTGAAAGAGGTGGGCGAATGCATGAGCAACTATGTAGGCATCGTGCGCAGCGATATCCGTCTGAAGCGAGCATGGGACCGCCTCGATCTTCTCTACGAAGAGACAGAAAACCTCTTCAAGCGTGTAAAGGTAAGCAAGGAACTCTGCGAGCTCCGCAACATGATCAACGTGGGTTATCTCATCACCCGCATGGCGATAGAACGCAAGGAGAGCCGTGGTCTCCACTATACCATCGACTACCCTGTTCATGCTTACGACAAGAAGTAATCAAGAATTATCAGAATATTAAAAAGCTCGGATGCTTGTGATGCATCCGAGCTTTTTTTATTTTCAAGAATTTGAGAATTAGAGAATTTTCTTTCTACCATTGATTCTAGAAAATTTTCTTTTTATCTCGTCAGCGAGAACTTGATGCTCAGGCCGAAATCCTGTGTGGTGGTAGGATAACTGCTGCTCGACAGGAGCGGGGTGTTGGTCTGACGGTCATAATAGAAACTCATGGTAAGGAGTTTGCTGAAGGTATAATCGGCAGAGAAACTCAGTTTCAGAGCATTGTTGCCGCTGCTGGCACTGCTTACCATTGAGGCAATATCACGAACGATGGCTGCCTGCTTGCGGAAACTGAAGTCAAGACGTAGATTCAGGTCATGGTTGGTACCATTCTGAACCGTCTTGGTGGTCGACGCATTCTTATTGGCTGCATTCTTGTTGCCGCCCTTCGACTTGGAACGGGAGGCCTTGGCGCCCCAACCGAAAACATCGAAGTTGTTGATGCGGTAACCCATACCGATTACCCAGTCCTTACTCAATGCCTCGTTCAGCTGCACACTCGTCATACTGAGGTTCAATACACGGGTCTGGCGATATTCTGCCTTCACCGTCATATTATTGTTGAATGTGACATCCATACCCAATAATGGCGAGAACGACTCGTTGATACTTACCTGCGAAATGTTGAACATGCTACTTGGAGATGGATTGCCCGTAGTGGCATCACTCACGAAGCCGAGACCGTTCATATACTCCTGGAAAGTGCTGTAACTGTTGTAGCTGCCAACCGCAAAGACGCTTTTGTAAGAGTGGTTGATGTTGACACTCTTGAAGTGCTCGTTGAACCAAGGCAGACGTCCCAGTCCGCTGTAACGGATGGTCCAGTTTGGCAACATCCGGCTCAATGCCGGGAATACCGAAAGCGAATTGCCACCCATCGAGGTATAAGCCTTGAGGAAGGCAGGAATCATGACATCGCTGCTATACTGGTTGACCGGCGTGCGGGAAGCATCAAACTTGCCGCCAGCCAGAGCCGAACCTGTCGGATAAACGGTACCTGCATACTGCGCCTCTACCCTATCTCTGAAACCAGCTAGCGAGTTGACAAACTTCTCGAAGGTCTTGCTGCGATAACCCGAATTGGCATTGCCCATTCCCTCGAAAGCCGACCCCAGCGAGATGGTAGTCATCTGGAAGGCTCCACTCTGGGTAGTTGGCGTTCCTTCATACATATACTGTATGCTCTTCTGCGTGGTCTTGGTACGTGTGGCTGAGAGATCAATCTTGAAATCCTTGATAGGCTCCAGGGTGGCACGCAACGTAAGATTATCCGTTCTGCTGGTAGTAGCAGGTGTTGCGATACTGTCGTTGCAGAGCAGCCAGTCGTTGTTTCTAGCCTTCTCGATATAATCGTCGCCAACCATACCGAAGGCGAAGTCAAGACCCGGTGCCATCTGTCCCACCTTCTTCTGTCCGAAGGCATCACCCACACTAGGCAAGAAGCCCGGCAGGGTGAGCTGATAGCTGCTGCGATAGTTGATGCTCACATTGCGCACCATCATTGCCAGGCGACTAGCCAACTGCAATCCCTTATACCATTTCTTATCATCAAGCGGTTCCTTAGCCAGTACGGAGAGTTTCACCTTCATGGCAGTATCTACCTTTGAGATGATTCTGATCTGGTTATTATCCACCTTTTTATATTTAAGCGGGAATACCTTGCCGTCTTCCGTCTTGGCATTCACAATCAGTCGCTTGGTATTTTTGCCGTGGCGTATCTTGAATGTGGTATCAGGCAGGAGGGTGATTTCCCGTTCGAAGGCACGCTTGTTCTTAGGCAGCGCCTTCTTCGGATCAGCCGCCTGTTCCTTTGCTTTCTGCTTCTTTTTCTTTTTTTCCTGCTTCTTGCGCTGCATCTGTGCCCTACTCTGGGTACGGTCAAACTTATCGTTTACCTTCTTCAGGAAAGGCACATGGTTGTAGAGTTTCACCAGGTTGAAGTTTCCGTTCAATGTCAGTTCGCGCTGGGTATTGATGGTATTTCCATACGAGTTGCCCTCCTCATCCTCTGTACCGCGCTCCCAAGAATAGTTGGCATTGTAAGAGGCATCGCTGTTCACCCAGTCGAAGACAGGCAGCAGATTGAGAGGCAACCTATAAGATGCCTGGAAATTCTGACTATAGTCGAGCGGTGCACCCCAGTGGCGGATGCTGGTCCATACGGAGTCCTTCCAGGCATGATACTGGTCGGCATAAAGATCCTTGTTGACCGGTGTATAAGGTTCCTCTATCTGTGCATGGGTAGCACTCTGGAAGTTCATGTGCAGGTTCTTGGTCAGATCCCAGTTGATGGAGAACTCACGGTTCCAAAGGAACTGTTCACTGAAAGTGAGCGGCAACTTGGAGTCTACTCCGGCAGATCCACTCATCAGGGTTTCCATATCGCGCTCCTGCAACTCGTAGTAGTCGCGCGTCATCTCGGTATTGAAGGCTATGTTCTGCGGCAGCCAGTTCAGTCCGAAACGTTTCAGTATGTCGAGCCACTTACTCTTGTTCTTCAGTCCCTTGAATGGTTCCCATGCCTTATAAACCGGGCTCCACGAATAATCCAGGGCTCCTCGCCAGTTGTCCTTGCGCTCATACATCGTCGTTTCACCCGTAGTATACTGATGCTGATGACTGTAGGTGAATGAGAAGTTGGCTGGATCGTATGGCATCGGATGGCGCTTGGTAGCTATACCCACCCGGGCATTCGAGATGGAGAAGTTGGTCTGCGTAATCTTAGTGGCAGCGATATTCTCGATAGAATCGCGCTCGTGCTTAGAGCCGGCAGCATCGAGGGCATCCTTCAACTCCATATCGGTATCCAGCGGATTATACTTAGGAGTGGTCTTCTCCTTGGTAACACTATAATATAAAGGTATGCTCACCTTCGCCTTGTCAGGGAAGAACTTACCCATTTCGAGCGATGTGGTCACACTGTAGGTACCGTAATTATCGGTGGTGCGACTTGCCACGCCATCTTCCAGACCGCCGAATCCCTCGCTGATGTATCTGCCGGTGGCATTTACGCTACCCAGATCGGAGAGTTGTATGTTGAGGTTGGCATTGGCAGCCCAACCACCCGAATTATTATGTTCCTTGAGTCGGAGTTCGTTTATCCATACCTCACCACTCTTGATGTCGACAGAATTGTTTCTCACACCCAGCATCATGGTCTTCACCTCGCCGAGACTCGGATTACCCACGATGGTAATCTTGTTCTGCGGATGTTCTGCATCCATCATGGAATAAGGAGCGAGATAAGAAGCCACACCCTGTGCCTTCGCCTTGTTACGGTTTTTCTTCAATGCCGTAAAGACACTCAGCGGCACATCGAGCATATTCTCCTCAGGCCATACCGCCTTACAGTCGGCAAGCACATAGCGGTTGTAGTTGGAGCGTGGCTCGGTGAGCTTCAGTGGGATTTCATACTCGTAGTAATTGTTCTTGTAATCGCTACCCAGACGGATGAAGACTGAGAGATCACCATCCTGCAGACGGGTAGTATTCTGTTCCAGGGCATTGGCATGGGCAAACATCTGGATGCGCTTATACTGGCGCAGATCAAGGGTAGAATTCTTATAAACCGCCTTCGCCTCGCCTGTGCTCATATTCTTGACCACCAGACTCAACGCTTGCTCGTTCGCCTCAACCAACTGAGGCTGACTAGGATCCTGTTCGCGCTTGATACCCGGAGGCAAGACATAGTTGACCGGTGTCTTCTCGCCGTTCTCCTCCAGACTCACGCTGCTTGCGTCGAGGGTTCCGCCACTGGCTGCGCCGAGCGGCTGATCATAGGTACGCCACTTGCCCATCACGAGGTCGAAGGTACCGAAACGCAGCACGATAGGTTTCTTGAAACCGGTGAGGAACATACGCATGAAGCGGATGCTGGAGAAATCGTTGATGTTGCCCTGACGGCTCTCAAACTCATCGATAGGTATGCGGAACTGATACCAGGTAACGGTAGACTTGGTATTATCACGCCAGGTCTGGCTGTATTCACGCTTATCTACAATATGATTATTACCCACCACGAGATCTTCCGGACGGATGCTGACACGGTACTGGAAGTATTTCTCATATTCGTTGAGCGTATAATCCTGGTTGATATCCTCGACATCCGGCGTTGACTTATAAGAAGTATCATAGCTCTCAGAACGGCTGTCGCTGTCAGGCGAGTTGCCCTGAGGATTGTTGATATACTTATATCTCTGCAGGATTGGAGCACGCATCTCATCCCAGTCGGAACCGCGGAAATAGTGGTAGTCATCACGTGCCGGATCGGCAAAGATGCTGTCGAACACCGCCTGGTTCACCTTGCCCTGAATCTGGTCGAGATAAGCACTCTTGTAGAATTCCTGCTCCTCGGCATCAGTCAGTCCGTTGAAACCCACATCCTGCAAGGCTCTGCTGCCACTGGTGGTAGCAAAGGCATAGGTCACGGTGCTCTGGGTAGGAATCTTACCCCACTGGGTATAGGTGTAGCTCTTGCTGCCATCTACCGGCATGCCACTCTCATAGAATTTCTTGCCATCACGCAGGATATCCTCGCTCACCTCGCCCAGGTTGATGTAGAAATCGCCACCGTAATCGGCAGCATCAGCCTCTTCGCGAGAATAGATGAACGGATCGAGCATCCAGAACTCGATGTATTCGATGTTTGCCTGCTCGAAATCGTTGGTATCCAGTTTACGCATCATTCCGCCCCAGTTGCGCTGCGGATTCTGCAGAGTTCCGTCTGCCTGCAAATCTGTTACATTGAAGTTGTATGGTCCCGGCTCACTTGGATAGTAAGCCAGATTGAGTACATTCAGGGTATTGGTAGCGCCCTGATAACTGCTCTGGTCGCGCAATGGGAAGAGCTCCTTGGTATAGACCTCGCGGACATAATGGTTACTCAACTGCTTGAGGTCGCCCTTGATATGTCCCGGAGTGAGCGAACTTCCACGGCGGGTGAACAGCGGATCGATGGTATACCAGGCTAGGCGCGAACGGTGGAAACCGCTGCTCAGACCGGTCTTATCGCTGTAATCGTCCTTGAAATTGAGCGAAGGCACACTGGATATAAACCAGGAGGTAGGAGTCGTTACATCGATGGTGGTCTTCGTACCCTCGAAGTCATCGATATAAGATGCATTGTCCTGTGTGCCACCTGCCTCACCGGCAATGAGCTGGGCAAATTCTCCTGTAAAGGATATCTGCGATGGCTGGGTGAGGTGCAGGAATGGTATCTTGTCAAGCACATTGGTGAGCCACTGACTCTCCTTGCGCCAGTTGAGATTGATGCCCCAAAGGGTGTTCTTCAGCGGTTCGGAGCCCATGGATACCTTGGTGGTAAGCGCCTGTTCGGAGAGGTGCTGGATAGTACCGCTCAACTGGAAGTTCTTGGTAAAATCATACTCCCAGTTCAGTCCGAACATCGTTTTTCGCGTTTGTCCGAAATCGGTATTACTCTCCAGAGAAACGTTGACAGCCGTACCGGCATCAATGATGCTCTGGTTCAGGATGGTCACCTCGCCGGCACTGTAATCTACCGAATAGTCGGTGCCCTCTTTCAGGGTGATACCGCCTGCCGTAACGACCACCGAGCCCTGTGGCACATTGTAGGCATCGAGCGAGATGACATTGGCTGCAGAGCCCTTGAACTGTCCCACAATCTGATACTTGTTCTTCTCGGCAATCTGCTTGGCTACGGTCTTCGTACTGTCATAAAGTTCGGTAAAGGCATACTTTTCAGCCTTGTCGGCAGCCACGCCCCGCTTGACCAGATAATCACGCATATAACTGCCGAAAGGCTCTACCTTCGGAATGAACACGCGTCCGTTAGAGATGGTATAGCCTTCTACATAATCGAAATATCCATTGCTGTGTGCCTTGTTGTTGTTATCCAGACGGTCGGCGCCCAGCACACGGATGATAGGCTGCTTCTTCACCTGCTGCTCAGGGATATAACTGAGATATACGCCGGTGGTATCGCTCTGGTATTTCACATCCAGGCGGAACTTCTCCTTCTCTACGGTAGAAGCCAGATAATAAACGTTCTTCATCATCAGCCCCCAGTTGCCCTGTCGCGGATTGTTACTGGTATTCTTGAGCGATTTCACGAAGAGTGCCTGCTTGGTATCGCTGAGATCGGATGCAAACTCGCCCACCTGATAGGTAACACCTCCCGATGTATACTCATAGGCTACAGCAAGTACCTGGTCGGTCTGCAGACTGGTTTTCAATGAGATATAACCCAAAGCGGTATTGACCGTATACTCAGAAGAATTGAGCAGACGGGCACTCTCCAGTTTCTCATAATCGGCTCCACCAACCAGTCCGCCTCCATCGAGAGTGGTTGCAGCCTGGTCGATGTCACGGGCAGCAGCATATTGGCTGTTCATCGCAGCATACTCAGTATTCGCCTGGTTAGAAGGCACCTGTCCGCTCGCCGTCCACATCGGGTTGCTCAGTTTCTGGTTCTCGCCCAGGTCGGTCAGGGCTACGATGTTTCGGGTATTGGTGGTATTGCCGGTTTTGTTGGTAACCCACACCTCCACACGGTTGATGGTGATGCCCGTGGTGAGATTAGGAAGTTTCTGCATCCAGGCATCATAATGATTTCTGAAATACTGGGAGAGGAAGAAGTGGCGGTTCTCCTCATAATCGGCTACATTCAACTCGAAAGGAGTGAGCTGTACACCGCCCCTGGTAGATACGCTCTTCGATGCACTTTTCTTCTGCGAAGCCACCATCTGCAGCTTGAGTTTGCCAAACTGCATATCGGTTCTAACACCAAACAGACTGCTGGCGCCTTTGATGAGCGAAGAGTTGGAAGGGAAGGAGACATTGCCCGCCTCAACGAGTTTGATGATTTCATCTTCCTTGCCGTCGTACTTCAGTTTCATGTTCTGTGCATCGAAATCGAAGGTGGCATCGGTGTTGTAATTCAGGTTCATGTTCACCTTATCGCCCACCTTTCCGTTGACGTTGAGATTGATTTTCTCATCAAAATCCATCATCGTCGTCTTTCGGTTTCGGATAGGCAACGAAGGATTGTCGATGCTCTTCTTGTTGATACCGAACTTAAGTTCGGCAGAACCCTGTGTCTTCACTCTGATGCCACCAGGACCGAAGATTTTCTCTGCAGGTCCCAAGTCGAAGTGCATATCTGAGAAATCGAACTTCTCCTTGCCTTTTGCCTGGAAGATTTCATCGTTCTGCTTGCGGAAGTAGCTGTTGCGCTGCTGCTGTTCGGTCCATGCAAGATACTCTTTCGGAGTGAGCATGATAGGAGCCGAAAGCCAGGTTGAGCCCATGCGGTTGCCGATGATATAGCGGTCGAGGGTATCGTTGTAGACTACCTGATATTGCAGATTATCAGGACGTTTCAGGTCGAGCGGACTCTGATAGAGGTCGCTCAGGGAGTAAGGTTGGGTGCGCTGAATCTGCCAGCGGGTATGCAGCAGCGAATCGGGAATGGTATCTTCATCGAGCTGCACGGGCTGGGCTGTGCTGATATGGTTTTTCTTTTTATCGTCCTGAAGTTGAGGCAAAGCTATCGCATAGCCGAAGGTTGCCACCATCAGCCAAGCCAATAGAAAAGATATGAATCTTTGCTTCTGTTTCATCGACAAAAAACTCCTAACTTATTTGATTTGCTTCAATGCCAGTTTCACAACCTGTTCTACCGGGAGATCAGGCTGTGCCTTGAGGATATCTACTACTACCTTGGCAGATGGTGCCGGCGAGAAGCCGAGCATGGTGAGGGCGCTTACCGCCTCATCCTTTACGTCATTGTTCACCATCACCACATTGCCTCCGCTGGCTGGCAGTTCGTCAGCAATGCCGAGGCTCACGATTTTATCTTTCAAGTCGATGATGATTCGCTGTGCAGTCTTCAGTCCGATACCCTTCACGGTTTTCAGCATCTTGTCGTTACCAGTAGAGATGATTTCGCAGAGTTCGCGTGGCGAGAGTGAAGAGAGAATCATACGGGCCGTATTTCCGCCTACTCCTGAAACGGTGATGAGGAGGCGGTAGAGTTCACGTTCCTGTTTGGTAGCAAAGCCGAAAAGGGTGAAAGAGTCATCTCTTCCACCAGCCACCAGCACTTCGTGAACATAGAGTTTCACTTCCTGTTTGCCCTGAATGGCAGTATATGTATTGAGCGATATATTGAGTCCGTAGCCCACCCCCGCAGTCTCAACAATAGCCAGTGCAGGTGTCAGCTCTGTCAGATCGCCATGAATATATTCTATCATTTTCTTTTTCTCCTAATTAAATTAATATATTAATAACGTGCGAAGGGCGGGATTATTGTAATAGAATTCCATAAAATTACGTCCCGACGTAGCATGTAATACGTCCCGACGCAGAGCCAGAGACGTCGGGACGCAGCAAAAGCTACGTCCCGACGTAATTCAAAGCACATCGGGAGGTATCGGAAAGGGGATGTATGATGTTTCGCAACAAAATAACGAAACTGTAAGGCTCTTGCAGCAGAAACCTTACAAATCTCCGCTTATTCATACCTAAAAACTATGATTTTACTACTTTTTGCAACTTTTATGAGTTAAAATTCTATTAAAACGTCACGTATTTCAAGAAAAAGCTATACTTTTGCAACCGGAAATAGAATAAAAAGCGGAAAACATATCCGTTGGATGACTAAACCGCAACAAATAAAAGAAATAAAAACAACAAAATAAAAGAAATAAGACAATGAAGAAATTTAGAGCAGCCGTAGTAGGATACGGCAACATCGGTAAGTTTACTGTTGAGGCACTCGAAGCAGCTCCTGACTTTGAGATTGCAGGTATTGTACGTCGCCAGGGTGCCAAGGACAAACCAGCTGAGTTGGCAAACTATGAAGTAGTAGATGACATCACCAAGTTGAAGGATGTAGATGTTGCTATCCTCGCAACCCCTACCCGCTCTTGCCCTGAGTATGCAGAGAAGATCGTTGCCCTCGGTATCAATACCGTAGACAGCTTCGATATCCACACCAGCATCCTCGACTACCGTACCAAGCAGATGGAAAACTGCAAGAAGGCTGGCAAGGTAAGCGTTATCTCTGCTGGTTGGGACCCAGGTTCTGATTCTATCGTACGTGTTCTGATGGAGAGTCTTGCTCCTAAGGGCTTGACATACACCAACTTCGGTCCTGGTATGAGTATGGGTCACTCAGTTTGTGTTCGTGGCAAGAAGGGCGTAAAGGAAGCGCTCTCTGTAACCATCCCATTGGGTGAGGGTATCCACCGCCGTATGGTATACGTAGAGTTGGAAGAAGGTGCCAAGCTTGAGGATGTAACAGCCGAAATCAAGGCCGATCCATACTTCGCTCACGATGAGACCCACGTATTCGCCGTAGCATCTGTAGATGATGTAAAGGATATGGGTCATGGTGTGAACCTCGTTCGCAAGGGTGTATCTGGCAAGACCCAGAACCAGCGTTTCGAGTTCAATATGAGCATCAACAACCCAGCCCTCACCGCTCAGGTATTGGTTAACGTGGCTCGTGCTTCATTCCGTCTGCAGCCAGGTTGCTACACCATGCCAGAGATTCCAGTTATCGATATGTTGCCAGGAACCCGTGAGGAAATCGTAGCAACACTCGTATAAAGACATTGAACTTTGAGGTTTGAACATTGAACTTTATGATGAGTTTAACAGGTTCAGATTCATAGTTTAGCAAATAATAAAGGCTCGCAAGAAGTTTCGATTTCTTGCGAGCCTTTTCCATTCAACTAAAACCACTTATAATAACCCTGTCATATACAATGGCAAATAAGTAATCCCCTCCTCTACTTTCAAATCAGCCGTATGCAAAACATACGGAGTGGCCAGATAACTATCATATTTAGCGATGCACTTTTTGAGAGAAGTGAGCGTGTATCTATTAGTTGACTTCACTTCTATCGGTGAAATATTATGCTTTGACGTTATTGTATCTTTGGCTATCAGGAAATCCAGTTCCATCCTTTCTTTGGCATCATCCGGGTCACCAGTAAAAGTGTGTGGATTAGGCATAGATCTTCATTAGTCTGAAG
>ENA-UABT01000205-UABT01000205.1-human-gut-metagenome-genome-assembly--contig:-NODE-205-length-17027-cov-3.499234_pt1 | contig 17027 bp, 10 predicted proteins | sample MGYA00243875_ERZ654217 | MGnify/ENA primary metagenome ERZ654217 (study PRJEB26926, sample SAMN06165018) | human gut metagenome | biome: ENVO:00009003; feature: ENVO:2100002; material: ENVO:00002003... | reverse complement strand
ACCGAGCTTTACCGCATTATGACCACCAAACCCCAGGAACTGAAAAAGAAGGAGGATGAATGATGATGAACCCCAACATTTTGAATAAAAACCCGCTGATGTTTTTTGACAGGGCGGTAAATGCCCAGCGCAGCCAGCTGCTTACGGTCATGGCCGATGCGGTAAGTGAGTGCCGCACGGCGGCAGATCAGGCAGCCGAACTGAATGAGACCGGTCAGGTGGGGCTGCTCCGTCTGGCAGAGGTCTGGAGCACCATCCGTGCCAAGGAAGGTATGGGTGGTCTGGTTCTGGAAGGAACCGAAGCGAAGATCCTGTCCGATGTGGTGGCACAGTTTTATGCCTACCTGTCCGGCTGTATGTTCAACGATCCTGTGGGAATGGCCATTTATGCAGAGCTGCACTACATGATGTCCTCCCTCATGCTGGGAGAATGGTTTGAATAAGGAACCGCGCCTGCGCTTTACTGATGAGGAACGGTCTGACCCTGCACTGGAAAAGCCGATCCGTAAAGCGGAGAAAGCTGCGGCCAGAGCAGATAAGGCGCAGGCCAATATTCCAAAGAAAAAAGTCAGACAGACGGTCATTGACCCGGACACCGGGAAAAAGACCTCGAAGCTGACCTTTGAGGACAAGAAAAAGCCACCTTCCAAAGTTTCTCAAGGAGTCAGGGAAGCTCCCGTCCATCTGGTCGTGGGCAAGCTCCACAAAGAGATCCGGGAAACAGAGCAGGACAATGTGGGCGTGGAAAGCGCCCACAAGTCCGAGGAAGCGGTGGAGACCGGCGCTTATCTGGTGCGGGAGGGCTATCGCAGCCACAAGCTGAAGCCGTACCGCAAAGCAGCACAGGCAGAGCGCCAACTGGAAAAGGCAAATGTAAATGTTCTGTACCAGAAATCTTTGCAGGAAAATCCCCAGTTTGCCAGCAATCCGCTTTCCCGCTGGCAGCAAAAGCAGGCCATCAAAAGGCAGTATGCCGCCGCCAAACACGCCGGTCAGACTGCCGGAAATACCGCCCAGGCTGCGTCCAAAACCGGAAAAGCCGCAAGGACGGTAAAAGAAAAGGCACAGCAGGCAGGGGCATTCGTCATGCGCCACAAGAAGGGTTTCCTGATGGCAGGGGTTTTGTTCCTCATTACCTGTATGCTGATGAATACCATGTCCTCCTGCTCCATGATGGCGCAGAGCATCGGTTCCGTTCTCTCCGGCACCACCTATCCGTCGGATGACCCGGAAATGCTGGCGGTGGAGGCAGATTATGCAGCCAGAGAAGTCCAGTTGCAGGAGGAAATCGACAACATTGAAAGCAGCCACCCAGGGTATGACGAGTATCGCTATGACCTTGGTATGATCGGCCATGACCCTCATGAGCTGGCAGCATTTCTGTCTGCCGTCTTGCAAGGTTACACCCAGCAGAGCGCTCAGGCAGAGCTGGCGCGTGTGTTTGCAGCACAGTATCAGCTGACGCTGAGAGAAGAAATTCAGATTCGCACTTACACTGACGAAGATGGGGATGAGCATGAATATGAATATCGTATTCTCCATGTAACTTTAACAAGCCGTTCCATTGCCTCTCTTGCGCCAGAACTACTGACTCCGGAGCAGATGGAGATGTACCAGGTCTACCGACAGACTATGGGCAATAAGCCGCTGTTGTTTGGTGGCGGTTCTCCCGATACAGGTGTTTCTGAAGATTTGACTGGTGTTGAATTTATCAATGGCTCCCGCCCCGGCAATCCGCAGCTGGTGGAACTGGCGAAAAGTCAGGTGGGCAATGTGGGAGGACAACCTTATTGGAGCTGGTACGGCTTTGACTCCCGTGTGGAATGGTGTGCCTGCTTCGTATCCTGGTGCTATAACCAGGCAGGAAAAAGTGAACCGCGCTTTGCAGGCTGTGAGTGGCAGGGCGTTCCGTGGTTCCAGTCTCATGGACAGTGGGGCGCAAGAGGCTATAACAATCTGGCTCCCGGAGATGCAATTTTCTTTGATTGGGATTTGGATGGGACAGCAGACCATGTGGGTATCGTGATCGGTACGGATGGCAGCCGTGTTTATACCGTGGAGGGAAATTCCGGCGATGCCTGCAAGATCAAAAGTTATGACCTGAATTATCAAAGCATTAAGGGCTACGGCCTGATGAACTGGTAACAGACTTTGTGGAAAGGAGTGAACGGTTATGGCAAAAAACAAAATTGAACGTATCGACCAGGAAATTGAGAAAACCCGTGAGAAGATTGCGGAATATCAGGAAAAGCTCAAGACCCTGGAAGCACAGAAAACGGAGGCAGAGAATCTGGAAATCGTTCAGATGGTTCGTGCGCTACGCATGACTCCAGCACAGCTGAACGCTATGCTTTCCGGTGGAATGAACCACGGCAGAGATACAGCACTGTCGGAATCAAATAATCAGGAGGCTACCGCTTATGAAGAATAAAAGAATTTGCAAAACACTTTCCGCCCTTTGCCTGACAATGGTTGTGGCATTTGGCTTTACGATCCCTGCTTTCGCACAGGGGTCAGAACAGGCTCCGGCGGCACCGGCAGAGGATTCTACCAATGACAGCAATGTGATTGTGGAAGAAACAGAACCGGCACCGGCACTTACACCAGATGGCAATGCCGCTCTGGTGGATGATTTTGGTGGCAATAAGCAGCTCATTACCGTTACCACCAAGGCTGGCAACTATTTTTACATTTTGATCGACAGGGCTAATGAGGATAAAAAGACTGCTGTTCACTTTCTGAACCAGGTGGATGAAGCGGATTTGATGGCACTGATGGAAGATGAAAATGTCAAAGAGGAGCCGGCTGCTGTGTGTAGCTGCACGACAAAATGTGAAGCAGGGGCAGTCAATACGGCCTGTCCGGTCTGTGTAACTGATAAGAGTAAATGTACGGGAAAAGCACCGGAACCTCCGGCAGAAACATCGGAGCCGGAAAAAGAGAAGCCTGCCGGATTGAACCCGGCTGCGCTGGCCCTTTTGCTGGCTCTGCTTGGTGGCGGTGGCGTATTTGCCTACTTGAAGCTCGTTAAGAACAAGCCTAAGACCAAGGGCAATGACAGTCTGGACGATTATGATTATGGCGAGGAAGATTCCGAGGAATGGGAAACCGAAGATGAGGAAGTCCTTGAGGATGGTTTTGAGGGTTCTGACCCTAATGAGGAACGCGATAGAGCAGATTGAACCATTTGAGCGTAGCGTATTTCAAATCATTGCGGGATAAGGGACAGAGGACAGGGAGAAATTCCTGTCCTCTGCTGCTCTACTCACTCTCTTACTGTAAATCCACACCCAAAATCAGCACATGGTCAAAGAAAGGAGGACCTCACAATGAACACCTGGAACTGGTTATTACACTTTCTGATTATTTTTGATCTGGTCGCCTTCGGAATTTACTTTGGAGGAGACATTCTTTTCACTGCTATAAGCAAAGTTCAAAAAAAGTCAAAGAAGAACGATGACTTGGATCTTTATGATTTTGAAATTGAGACCGCACCCCAAAAACGCTCTTTATGTGTGGACTCAATCCGAATGCTTTATTCTGGTGAGATAGATGAATTTGTGGAAAAGGAACTGTTGCCTGATGCAGCGGAGACCATGAACGCTTTATCTGAAGCTGAAAAAACAGCAGTTAGCCTGTTACTAAAAGCTTATATCGGTTTTTTGAGCGAAGAAGCAACGGTAGATGAACAAAGTTTTCCCATGGTTAAGGAACTGTTGTCTTATACACAGGGCAGCAAAGAAGATGGTGAAAAAGATGCCATAGATTGTCTGATGGAAGATACGGTCAGCAGAACCCACAGACATCGAGAATATTACAACAATTATCAACGCTATCAACTGATGCAGGTGGATAAAGAGCGTGTGATTATGGCCTGCAATATCATAATCAATGATTTGATTGGCAGATTGTACCGATATGATTATCGCTTTGGCTATGACATTACACTTGCCTCAGAACACAGCATTGCAAAAAAACTGTCTGATAATTGGCAGAATGAATGGGAGGTTGAAGATTATGAAGCTGGTGATTGCTGAAAAACCATCGGTTGCACAAAGTCTGGCTGCGGTAATCGGTGCAACTGCTCGTAAGGACGGGTATTTGGAGGGTAACGGTTGGCGTGTCAGCTGGTGCGTAGGCCATCTGGCCGGTCTTGCGGATGCAGACAGCTATGACCCCAAGTATGCCAAGTGGCGATATGATGACCTGCCTATTCTGCCGGAGCATTGGCAGATGGTGGTGGGAAAGGATAAGAAAAAGCAGTTTGATATTCTCAAAAAGCTGATGAACGCCCCGGATGTAACGGAGGTAGTAAATGCCTGTGATGCCGGACGCGAGGGCGAGCTGATCTTCCGCAGCGTCTATGAGCTGGCAGGCTGCCAAAAGCCGATGAAAAGGCTCTGGATTTCTTCGATGGAGGACTCCGCCATAAGGGAGGGCTTTGCAAACCTGCGCCCCAGTGCGGACTATGACGGACTTCGGGATGCTGCCCTCTGCCGTGCCAAGGCCGACTGGCTGGTGGGGATCAATGCGACAAGGCTTTTTTCCGTGCTGTACCACCGCACCCTCAACATCGGGCGCGTGATGTCCCCAACGCTGGCACTCATTGTCCAGCGAGAAGCTGAGATCGACACCTTTAAGCCGGTTCCCTTTTATACCGTGGCGCTGGAGCTGCCCGGTCTTACCGTATCCGGGGAGCGCATGAGTGACCGAGCAAGCGCAGAGCAGCTGAAAGAAGCCTGCCAGGGTGCAGCTGTCACAATCAAAAAGGTGGAGTGCAAGGAAAAGTCCGAAAAGCCGCCTGCCCTCTATGACCTGACTACCCTGCAAAGAGATGCCAACCGCCTGCTTGGATTTACAGCCCAGCAGACCCTGGACTATCTGCAAAGCCTGTATGAAAAGAAGCTCTGCACCTATCCCCGTACTGACAGCCGCTATCTGACCGGTGATATGGCAGACAGCCTGCCGGTGCTGGTGAATCTGGTTGCCAATGCTATGCCGTTTCGCAAAGGGATCGCCATTACCTGTGATCCGCAGACGGTCATCAACGATAAGAAAGTAACCGACCATCACGCAGTAATCCCTACCAGAAATCTCAAGGATGCAGACCTTTCTGCCCTTCCTGCGGGAGAAAAAGCGGTGCTGGAGCTGGTGGCCCTGCGTCTGATGTGCGCCGTAGCCCAGCCCCATATCTATTCGGAAACTGTTGTGATTGCAGCGTGTGCCGGTGGGGAGTTTACCACAAAAGGAAAAACGGTGAAGCACCCCGGATGGAAAGCACTGGAGGACGCTTACCGTGCCAAAATGAAGGATGCAGAGCCGAAAAAAGAGGGCGCAGAGAAAGCCCTGCCGGAGCTGACCGAAGGACAGACCCTTTCGGTTGCTGCGGCAATCGTCAAAGAAGGCAAAAGCAGTCCGCCTCAGCACTTTACGGAGGACACCTTGTTGTCCGCAATGGAGACTGCCGGAAAAGAGAATATGCCGGAGGACGCCGAGAGAAAAGGTCTGGGGACACCGGCCACCCGTGCCGGTATTTTGGAAAAGCTGGTATCTGCCGGTTTTCTGGAACGAAAAAAGAGCAGGAAAACGGTGCAGCTTCTCCCTTCCCACGATGCAGTCTCCCTGATCACAGTCTTGCCGGAACAGCTGCAATCGCCGCTTCTGACTGCCGAGTGGGAGTACCGCCTGGGCGAGATCGAGCGCGGGCAGCTTGCCCCGGAGGAGTTTCTGGACGGGATCAGCACCATGCTGAAAGATCTGGTGGGAACTTATCAGGTCATCAAGGGAACCGAGTACCTGTTCACTCCGCCCCGTGAGGTGGTGGGCAAATGCCCTCGCTGCGGCGGTGAAGTTGCAGAACTGCAAAAAGGCTTCTTCTGTCAGAATGATTCTTGCAAATTTGCAATCTGGAAAAACAACAAATGGTGGGCTGCCAAGAAAAAACAGCCGACCAAGGCTGTGGTGTCTGCGCTGCTGAACGATGGCCGTGTCCGTGTGACGGGGTTATATTCGGAGAAAACCGGCAAGACCTACGATGCCACTGTGGTTTTGGAGGATGATGGACAGTACGCCAACTTCAAGCTGGAATTTGACCAGCGGAAAGGAGGCAGCCGATGAAGCTCTCTTTAGTGGAACGGGAAACCATTCTCCTCTATAACCAGGCAGAACCAATGGCTGAGGTCTACACCCACGATCCCCGTCTGATGGAGAAGCTGGAACTGCTGGCAAAAAAGCACCCCGACCAGATCACCCGAAAGGACGCCCATAACTTTACCGTCCCAAAGCGGTGTGTATCAGTCCGGGAGCCATACAGCGCCGAGCGTCGCAAAGCTGCCAGTGAGCGTGCGAAAGCCGCCGGATACCAGCCCCCTGTGAAAAAGTCCGGCAGTTAAAGGCACATGGCAGAGAATGTATTTGAAGCGGTCAAGCAGTCGGTCAGCACCAGAGAAGCGGCAGCGTTTTATGGGATCGAGGTCAAACGAAATGGCATGGCCTGCTGTCCCTTTCACGATGATAAGAACCCCAGCATGAAGGTAGACCAGCGGTTCCACTGCTTTGGCTGTGGTGCAGATGGGGATGTGATCGACTTTACCGCAAAGCTCTTTGACCTCTCCCCAAAAGAAGCGGCGGAGAAACTGGCACAGGACTTTGGCCTGATCTATGACAGTCAGGCCCCGCCCCGCAGGAGATATGTCCGGCAAAAAACCGAGGCACAGAAGTTTCGGGAGGATCGACAGCGCTGTTACCGCGTACTGTCCGATTACTACTATCTGTTGAAAAAATGGGAAGCCGACCGTTCTCCCAGGACACCGGAGGAAGAACCGCACCCCCGCTTTGTGGAAGCAATCCAGAAGAAACCCTATGTAGAGTACCTGCTGGACCTTTTTCTTTATGAAAGTGAAGAAGAACAAAAGGCATGGATTGCAGAACACACAGCAGAAATCACACACTTGGAAAGGAGATTGAAAATCATGGCTGAGAACAAACCCACCAACCGAGAACGGCTAAGGGAAATCACAGATGGCATCGAGCAGGGCATCAAAGAACTGTTTGAGAGTGAAAAGTATATGCGCTATCTGTCCGTCATGTCCCGCTTCCACCGCTATTCGGTAAACAACACCATGCTCATCTATATGCAGAAGCCGGACGCCACATTGGTAGCCGGATACAATAAGTGGAAAGACCAGTTTGAGCGTCATGTAAAAAAGGGCGAGCATGGCATTACCATCATCGCCCCCACACCGTATAAGAAGAAAATCGAGGAGCAGAAGCTGGACCCGGATACCAAGGCTCCGATTCTGGATAAAGACGGAAAGATCGTCACAGAGGAAAAAGAAATCGAGATCCCCATGTTTCGTCCGGTCAAGGTCTTTGATGTGAGCCAGACCGACGGGAAACCTTTGCCGGAGCTTGCTTCCTCCCTTTCCGGCAATGTGCCAAATTATGAGGCATTCATGGAGGCTCTGCGCCGCAGCGCACCGGTGCCGATCACTTTTGAAGCAATGGCCGCCGATACGGACGGCTATTTTTCTGCCGATCATCAGAAAATCGCCATTCGTCAGGGCATGAGTGAGGTGCAGACGGTTTCGGCCACAGTACACGAGATTGCCCACAGCAAGCTCCACAATCAGAAAAAGATTCAGATTGCCAATGACGAGCAATATCAGGAGATCGAGCTGTTTGATAAACCCGGTCTGTTCTCCAATGGGCGGATTGCCCGTGATAATCTGCCGGAGGGCGTTTATTGCTATGACCTGCGCGGTTCTGACTACGACCCCGGAGAGCCGGTCTGTGTAGAAGAACAAGTAGTTGTAAACCATGCAGGTTCCGTTCTGCTGACAGAGCCGCTGGAGCTGGCGGAAGATGGACGCCTGATGCTGACCGAGGAAGAAGGGCTGAATTTTGTTGGCGGCTTTTCTACCCTCACCCAGTTTTTGCAAGAACAGAGGAAAGACCGCCACACGGAGGAAGTGGAGGCTGAAAGCATCTCCTATGCAGTCTGCAAATATTTTGGCATCGAGACCGGAGAAAACAGCTTCGGCTATATTGCAAGCTGGAGTCAGGGCAAGGAACTGAAAGAGCTGAGAGCCAGTTTGGAGACCATCAACAAAACCTCCGGCACTTTGATCTCTGACATTGAGCGCCACTATAAGGAAATATGCAAAGAGCGTGGGATTGATCCCCATGCAAAGGCAGAGCCGGAAACCGCCCCGATAGAGCAGCCGACCGGCAATCTAACCTACTATGTAGCAGAGTGCATGGAATTTCCAAACCTCGGAGAATACCACGATAACCTGTCTTTGGAGGAAGCAATCCGCATTTATCAGGAGATTCCGGCAGAACGAATGAACGGGATCAAGGGCATTGGTTTTGAGCTGAAAGACGGAAGCGACTATGAAGGACCTTTTCCGATTTTGACCGGGCAGACCATTGACCTGGACACCATTCAGGCAATCGACTATTACCGTGATAATCCGTTGGTGCAAAAAGCGGTAAAGGAACTGGCTGCGGCCATGCCGGAAATGGAAGTGCTGGGGGCGGATGCCAACCAGCAGGAGGCTTTGTTTCTGATCAACGATGCCACCTATCTTCATATCCAGTCCTGTGACAGCGGATGGGACTACACTCTTTACGATGCTGCGTCCATGAAAGAGCTGGATGGTGGTCAGCTGGATATGCCGGAGATTTCCCGCATGAAGGCAGTTCTCCAGATTTGTGATGACAACGATTTGGGCAAAGACTCGGTAAAATACGCACCGTTGTCCATGATCGAGACCTTGCAGGAAGCGGCCTATCAGCAGATGCAGGCAGAGGTCAGTCAGATGACTGCTTCTTCCCAGCTGCCGGAGGCACAGGAGCAGGCGCTGGATGAATACCCCATGCCGGATGAGCAGGTCTCCACACCGGATATGCTGAAATACGGCTACTCCTATGATGGGATGCTCCCTGTTACCAGAGAACGGGCGCTGGAACTGGATGCCGCCGGTTTGACTGTCTATGTGCTGCATGAGGACAATACGGAGAGCATGGTGTTTGACCCGCAGGAAATCATGGATCATGGCGGTCTTTTCGGTGTGGACCGTGAGGAATGGGAGAAAAGCCCTCAGTTCCACGAAAAGGTCATGGAGCGTCAGGAACATCAGCAGGAACGCGAACAGGCATTTCTCTCTCAGAACAGAGATTGCTTTGCCATCTATCAGGTAAGTCGTGACGATCCGCAGAATGTGCGCTTTATGAATCTGGATTGGTTAAAGTCCCATGACATTTCCATAGACCGCAGCAATTATGACCTCATTTACACAGCTCCTCTGAGGGAGTCTGGCACTGTGCCGGAGCAGCTGGAAAAACTCTATCAGCAATTCAATCTGGAAAAGCCCGTGGACTTTCACAGTCCCTCCATGAGCGTCAGCGACATCGTTGCGATCAGACAGGACGGTAAGGTATCCTGTCATTACTGTGACAGTGTTGGTTTTACCCAGATCCCCGGATTCCTGCCGGAAAATCCGCTGAAAAATGCGGAGATGGCCGTGGAGGACGATTACGGCATGATCGACGGTATCATCAACAATGGCGCAAAAGAACCTACGGTGGCAGAGCTGGAACAGCAGGCCCGAAGCGGTCAGCCCATTTCCCTGATGGAGTTGGCAGCCGCCACCCATCGGGAGGAACGGGAAAAGAAAAAGTCCGTCATGGAGCAGCTGAAAAGCCAGCCCAAGGCAGAACACAAAAAGATAGCGCCAAAAAAGAGTGCGGAAAGGGAGATTTGATATGGGAAACTTTACTTTTGAGGAAATGAACCTGATGTGCATTTACAATACCGGCAGCCGCACCGGGCTGATTGACAGTCTGCGTGAGATGCGCGGCGAGCTTTCGCCGGAGGAAACGGAGCTGAGAGAGTTGACCGACAGCGCCCTTACGAAGCTCTGTGCGATGACCGATGAGAAGTTTGCCGAACTGGAGCTGTACCCGGATTTTGACCAGTAAACAACATAACCGCAGGGATGGGGTGGCGATCTGCCACCCCGCCTTTTTACCCCAAAACTGAAAGGAGGACAGAACACCATGCCAACCAAAGCTGAACTATATGCACAGATGGCGGACAAGGTGGCAACACAGCTCACGGGGAGCTGGCAGGAATGGGCAGGGTTTCTCACCACTGCTTCCCGCCTTTACAAGTACCCGTTCCATGAGCAGTTGATGATCTACGCCCAGCGTCCGGACGCCACCGCCTGTGCAGAGTACGATTTGTGGAATGAAAAGATGGGCCGGTATGTAAGACGCGGCTCCAAGGGGATCGCTCTGGTGGACGATTCCGGGGACAGACCCCGCCTGCGCTATGTTTTTGATATTTCCGACACCGGAACCCGTGAACATTCCCGCACTCCCTGGCTGTGGCAGCTGGAGGAGCGCCATTTGGATTCGGTGCAGGCCATGCTTGAGCGCACCTATGATGTTTCCGGTGATGACCTTGCCGGACAGCTCACCGAGGTAGCCGGAAAACTGGCTGAGGAATACTGGACGGAGCATCAGCAGGACTTCTTCTATATCGTTGACGGTTCCTTTTTGGAGGAATATGATGAGTTTAACATCGGAGTACAGTTCAAGGCAGCAGCCACCGTCAGCATCACTTACGCTTTGATGTCCCGCTGCGGACTGGAGCCGGAACGCTACTTCGACCACGAAGATTTCATGGCAATCTTTGATTTCAACACCCCGTCCACCATCGGGGCGCTGGGAACAGCGGTCAGCCAGATCAACCAGCAGGTGCTGCGGCAGATCGGCGTTACCGTCCGAAATGCAGAGCGCGAAGCCAACCAAGAAAGGAGCAAACAAGATGAACAATCCCATGACCTATATCCAGAACGGAGACTATCTGATTCCCGACCTGAAGCTGAGCCAGCAGCCGGAGAAACCCCTGGGCAAGTACGGCAGGATGAGGAAAACCTACCTGAAGGAACACCGTCCCATCCTCTACAACCAGATGTTGCTGAGCGAGAAGCTGTACCCGCACCTTCTGGAGATCGACGAGACCGCCCAGAGCAGACTGGAGCAGATGATGCCCCAGCTGGCGAAGGAAGCGGGAGCCACCGAGGAACTGAAAGCCAGCGATCCCATGAAGTGGGTGGGGCTGATGAACACCTGCAAAGCCCAGGCCGAGGAAATCCTGATGGCGGAGCTTATCAACAGCTGACTCTAAACCTGTTCCTCTCCGAAGCGGAACAGATCCAATCCATAGATGAAGCAGAGAATGTAGCGCATACATCCTCTGCTTTTTCTTTTGCCCAAAATGACATCGACCATGTGCTGCGTTTGGGCGGCAATACAGACCGTCAAAGGGAGCGTGTGGTTGCAGCCTTTGAAAAGCAGAAAACCACCGCTGAGATTGCCGAGATACTGAAAACGCTGTACCACGGCGGCAATGGCCTTGGCAGTGTGAGCGCATGGTATGCCGAGGATGGTATCCATCTTTCCCATGGGAAGTCTGTCCGTTATGACAGGTCTGCCCAGGTCATTTCCTGGGAGAGCGCCGCAGAGCGTATCGGGGAGCTTTTGGAGAGCGGCCAGTTTGCCTCCAATGTGGAGCTTGCAGAAGCGGCAGGCTATGAACGCTCCCTCCTTGCAGAAAAGCTCTGGTATCTGTACCACGATTTCAGCGAGGAAGCCAGAAAAGCCGGATATTTGTCCTGCCTGTCAGAGATCAAAGGCAATGGTTTCCCAGAGGAGACCCGCCGCCTGACGGAGCAGCTGAGTGACCCGGCTTTCCGCCAGACACTCAAGGAAGAATACGCCGCCTTCTGGACTGCCTATCAGCAGGACCGTGACCTGTTGCGTTTTCGCTATCATAGACCGAGGGAAATCTGGGAGAACCTGAAGGACCTTGACCTGCCCCGCAGGACTTTTTCTTCGGACCTTTCCCAAGTGCCAACCGTCCAGCATTTCATTACAGAGGATGAGATCGACACCGCCATGACCGGCGGCAGCAGTTTTGCCGGAGGAAAAGGCCGTATCTATGCGTTCTTCATGGAAAACCATACGGATAAGGAAAAAGTGAGATTCCTTAAAGACGAGTATGGCATTGGCGGACGCTCTCATGCCCTGTCCGGCGCAACACACAGCGGCGAAGATCACGATGGGAAAGGACTGCACTATAAAAAGCAGGACTGCCCGGATGTTCACTTGAACTGGGAAAAGGTTTCCAAGCGCATTACCTCACTTGTCCAGAAAGGCCGCTATCTTACCGAACAGGAACAAGCGCAGTATGACAAGATCCAGGCTGAAAAGGATCTGGCAGAAGAAGATGCCATTCAAGCCCAGCAGCCGGAGATAGAGGAAGAAACGCCAAAGCCTACCCTTCGGGAGCAGTTTGAGCAGTATAAGCCTGTGGTGACTGCCGCCATATCTGAGGATGTGGCATATCGAAATGCCTGCGGTCATTCCGACCGTGAAAATGCTGTCATCGAGGGCAATGCCGCTGTGCGCCGTGCGGTTCTTGGCTCTAAGGATATGGAGCTGATCCGACTCTATTCGGATGTGCCGGAGTTCCGTCAGCGTTTACACCGGGAAGTGATCGACGAGACCTATCCAAAGCTCCATGAGCTTCTGCGCCCTCTTTCTCAGGAAGATATTGATACTGCCCTTTGTGCATGGAACGGCAATATCGAGAGTAAACACGCTGTTGTCCGCTATATGAAAGACCATGCAAGAGAAAAAGATACCGCCGCATGGCTGGCTCAGGAATACGGCGGCAGTAACAGCAACAGCCTGTTCGTTGTCCGTGCCGGCAGCCCGGAGGAAACGCAGCTGCCCTGGCCGAAGGTACAGCGCAGGCTTGCCCAGCTTATTCAGGAGGATCGGTTCTATACCGAAGAAGAACAGGACCGTTTTGACGACATCGACCCAATCGCCATCCGGGAAGCTCTGGAAGAAAGAGGGATCGTCAACGGACAGGTGGCAGACCCGGAAAAACTGGACAATGCCCCGTTTATCCAACAGGTGATGTCAGATGCAGAGCAGATCGCAGATGCCGAGACAGAGCAGACTTCCGAAGTTTCCATTTCCGATGAGGAATATGATGCAGTTCGCCGCCCGACTCCGCAAAGGACTTCCTATGACCCTGCCGCCCCGGTCTATGCTGTGGGCGATACCGTGTATATCGAGGATGACGCCTATCAGATCACCGAGCTGCGGGAGGACACCGTACAGCTTCTGCCCACCGGGATGGTATATCCCATCTACCGGGCAGAGCGCAAAGAACAGTTCGAGCAGCTGCTTCGGGCAGACCGCCGCAATGCTTACTATACCGAGTTTCTTCCTATTGACCCGGACAAGGCAGATCAGGACTTGCGGGATGTATTGGCTCATGGACTGATGGATGAAGCGGATAAAAAGCAGATTTCCACGCTGCTGCAATCCGGCAGGAGCAACAGCGAGATCGCCTACTGGCTGAGCAGAGCCTATTCCGGTGAGATCGAGACACTGAATCTGGAGACCGGCGATATTGCCGATTACCGTACCACGGCACAGGGCATGGAGCTGGAAGTCATGGATGCAGAGGAAAAGCGTCTGGCTATGCTGTATTTCCGCTGGGATGAGGTTGCGCCTTTGCTGCGCGGGATGTATGCCCGTCAGCAGGACGGTTTTGGACAGGAGCAGCCCCAACCGGCTACCGAATCCCCGACCTTCCATTCCGAGACCATGGCCGTCTATCCGGGCGATAAGAACAATCTGCCTTATGATGTGGTGGTGGAACGACTGCATATCGAGGAGCCGGAGCCACCAGCGCCTGTGACAGAGCCGGAGAAAACCTTTGAGGAAGTGTTGGATGAACACCCGGTTTCCATTCAGGTCAATGGCCAGTGGCAGACCTTCCCCAATGCCAAAGCTGCCGAGGAAGCATCTTATGAGGAATATAAGGCTAACCTGCGCCGCAATGCAAAAAACTTCCGCATTACCGATGAGCATTTGGGCGAAGGCGGTCCGAAAGCCAAGTTCCAGGCAAATGTCAATGCGATTCGTTTGCTGAAAGAGCTGGAAGCTGCCGGACAGCAGGCAAGCCCCGAACAGCAGGAGGTTCTTTCTCGATATGTGGGCTGGGGCGGTCTCTCTGATGCGTTTGACCCGGAGAAACCGGTATGGGCTTTAGAGTATGCCCAGCTAAAAGAACTGCTGACTCAGTCGGAATATGCCGCCGCCAGAAGCTCCACCCTCAACGCCCATTACACCAGCCCTACGGTCATTCAGGCCATCTATGAAGCGGTGGACCGTATGGGATTTGAGACCGGAAATATTCTGGAGCCGTCTATGGGTGTGGGCAATTTCTTTGGTATGCTGCCGGAGAAAATGCGAAACAGCCGTCTGTACGGCGTGGAGCTGGACCCTGTTTCCGGGCGCATCGCAAAGCAGCTCTATCCCAAGGCGGACATCACAGTAGGCGGCTTTGAGACCACCGATAGGCGTGACTTCTTTGACCTTGCCATCGGCAATGTACCTTTCGGTCAGTATCAGGTCAATGACAAAGCCTACAACAAGCTGAATTTCAGCATTCACAACTACTTTTTCGCCAAAGCACTCGACCAGGTGCGTCCCGGTGGTGTGGTAGCTTTTGTGACCTCCCGCTATACCATGGACGCCAAGGATTCCACCGTGCGCCGCTATCTTGCCCAGCGTGCCGAGCTGCTGGGAGCTATCCGTCTGCCTAATGACGCGTTCAAAAAGAATGCCGGTGCCGAGGTGGTATCGGACATCATCTTCCTCCAAAAGCGGGACCGCCCGCTGGACATCGTGCCGGAATGGACCCAGACCGGACAGACGGAGGACGGGTTTGCCATCAACCGGTATTTTATCGACCACCCGGAAATGGTGCTGGGCAGACAGGAGCCGGTAAGCACTGCTCATGGTATGGACTACACCGTGAACCCCATTGAGGGGCTGGAACTGGCCGATCAGCTGCACGATGCCGTGAAGTACATTCGCGGCACCTACCAGGAGGCAGAGCTGCCGGAGCTGGGCGAAGGCGAAGCCATTGACACCTCCATTCCTGCCGATCCTAATGTGAAGAACTATTCCTATGCCATTGTAGACGGGCAGGTGTACTACCGGGAAAACAGCCGTATGGTGCGCCCTGACCTCAACGCCACCGCCGAAGCCCGTGTAAAAGGTCTTGTGGGACTGCGTGATTGTGTGCAGGAACTGATCGACCTTCAGATGGATGCAGCGGTTCCGGACAGCACCATTCGGGAGAAGCAGGCGGAACTGAACAGCCTCTATGACAGCTTTTCTGCCAAATACGGTCTCATCAATGACCGTGCAAACCGTCTGGCCTATGCAGACGATTCTTCCTATTACCTGCTCTGTGCGCTGGAAGTCATCGACGAGGACGGAAAGCTGGAACGCAAGGCAGATATGTTCACCAAGCGGACCATCAAGCCCCATCAGGCGGTGGCTGTGGTGGATACGGCAAGTGAAGCACTGGCGGTGTCCATCTCGGAAAAAGCCTGCGTGGATATGGACTATATGAGCCAGCTTACCGGAAAAACAAAAGAAGAACTGGCCGGAGAGCTGCAAGGCGTAATCTTCCGTGTACCGGGACAGTTGGAGCAGGACGGAACGCCCCATTATGTGACTGCTGATGAATACCTCTCCGGCAATGTACGCCGCAAACTGCGTCAGGCGCAGCGGGCGGCACAGCAGGACCCGGTTTATGCAGTCAATGTGGAAGCTCTTACCGCCGCCCAGCCCAAAGACCTGGATGCGTCGGAGATCGAGGTGCGTCTGGGCGCTACCTGGATTGACAAGGAATATATCCAGCAGTTTATGTATGAGACCTTTAATACCCCGTTTTATCTCCAACGCAGTATCGAGGTCAACTATTCGTCCTTTACCGCTGAATGGCAGATCAAGGGGAAATCTTCTGTATCCTACAACGATGTGGCAGCTTATACCACCTACGGAACCAGCCGTGCCAATGCCTACAAGATTTTGGAGGACAGCCTGAACCTGCGGGATGTCCGTATCTATGACACCATAGAGGACGCAGACGGAAAAGAGCGCCGCGTGCTGAATGCCAAGGAGACCACCCTGGCGGCTCAAAAACAGCAGGCGATCCGGGAAGCCTTTAGGGACTGGATCTGGAGAGACCCGGAGCGCCGCCAGACTTTGGTGCGCCAGTACAACGAAGAAATGAACTCTACCCGTCCCCGTGAATATGATGGCAGCCACATCACTTTTGGAGGCATGAACCCGGCCATTACCCTGCGGGAACACCAGAAAAGCGCCATTGCCCATGTGCTGTATGGAGGAAATACCCTGTTGGCACATGAAGTAGGCGCAGGCAAAAGTGCGACACGTTCGTAACTGAAAAGGTTACGCACAAGTCAGCTAACAATAGAATCGGGATTTGAAAGGAGTCCCTGAAAAGACTTGGAGAACTAATATTCCGATAGGTGGAATGATGGGGTAACGCCCTGAAACGCCTACCTTATAAACTGCGATATGCGGCAGTCCTCTGTAACAAGGATTGCGGTATAACGCTCGCTAAAGTCGGCGGAAATGCATCCAAACGGGTTATGCCGTGGAAAGTGTCCCAGAGGTGGGATATGTGCATGATACGCCGGAGGTCTATAAACTGCCTATGGTCAGAATGTCATGGATGACTGACGAAATCCCGAATGTACGGGTCTAAAAGGCGCAGGAGCAGAAATGTTCCTTTCCGATTACGGAAGTATGTGAGGATGAGTAAGAATTTTTACTATGAAAGTCCTTGCGGTGTTATAGGCACCGCCCAGCATACAGGCTCAGAGGGACACCTAAGGGCAGATATGTACAGATAGGAATATTGGAACGTGGAAAGGCTGGAACACGGAGCCGGTTACAGGCTATGAGGTGTTGGATTGGAAAGCGTATTGCGTATAACAATCCTTTATCCAGTTGAGAGAGATGGCACAGTACCGTTGAAGCCGTAGAAATACGGTGGAGGGACTGTCTCTTATACACATCTCCGAGCCCACGAGACGCTCATGAATCTCGTA
>ENA-UABT01000178-UABT01000178.1-human-gut-metagenome-genome-assembly--contig:-NODE-178-length-18417-cov-9.052336_pt1 | contig 18417 bp, 17 predicted proteins | sample MGYA00243875_ERZ654217 | MGnify/ENA primary metagenome ERZ654217 (study PRJEB26926, sample SAMN06165018) | human gut metagenome | biome: ENVO:00009003; feature: ENVO:2100002; material: ENVO:00002003... | reverse complement strand
CCTGCTTGCTTTTATTGTGCTATGCTATCCACACGCTTTTGCAAGTGACCCGAATCTTCTAGGAGAAGACCGATATTGATTTATGCAAAATACAAATAAAAAGAATATTCTATGAAGAAGTTATTGTTGTTTATAGCAGGAATCTCAATCCCGTTTTTAGCAGGTTGTTACAATGGAAATCAGAGCCATGGCAATGAGGGCATGGGAGACAGCCTTCCTGCTGATCCTCCATTGGGTTATGTCATAGAGTTAAAGCCTTTGGGAAATTTCTCACATCAGGAGGCAGAACAGTTGAGAGAAGAACTCGTGAAGCAATTGGGTATCATTTTCAATAAGGTACCAAAGGCTGAGTTGGAGGCTTCTGTATTTGTAGGAGACAAGAAAGAAATACCTGCCTCATGTTTCTACAAACCAAGAAACAGGTATTGGGTTGGGGGAATCCTGAAAATGTTGCATGAAGAGCATGGAGGTAATGATGAAATCGTAACGATAGGTTTGACGCATCGAGACATCTCAACTTCTATTCATGGACAATACAACTATGGAATCATGGGATTGAGTTTCCGGCCAGGTGACGCCTGTGTGGTTTCAACCTTCCGATTGAAACGAAAGGATGACTTATGGAAAGTAACAATCCATGAATTCCTGCATTCTCGCGGCTTGCCGCATTGCAAATAGCAACTATTTTTCTCCGTTTTTATGCATATTCTTGCAGAAAAGTAAGCAAAAAAGATAAAATTGCAGCAAAAAGCAATAATTTTTGGGATTTTATGCTTGATATTGTAGAAAAAGTCTTAACTTTGCAGCGGATTTGAGAAAATAAGCAGTTTCCGGCTATCAGAAAATGAGGAATCATGAAGCTATCAGAAAATGAGGAAAAATTATGAAGCTGTCAGAAAGATGAGGAATCATGAAGATGATAAGGAGGCTGGCTTTCTCTTCCACAGTTTACACTTATAACAACTTTATAAATTAAAAGATTCGATTATGAAAGTAGCAATTGTTGGTGCAAGTGGCGCTGTAGGACAGGAATTCCTGCGTATCCTTGCTGAGAGAAATTTCCCTATGGATGATTTGGTGTTGTTTGGCTCTGAGCGTTCTGCTGGACGAAAATACAACTTCAAGGGAAAGGACTATGAGGTCAAACTTTTGCAGCATAACGATGACTTTAAAGATGTCGATATTGCTTTCACATCTGCTGGTGGCGGCACTTCAGAGGAGTTTGCCGAGACTATCACCAAGTATGGTGCCGTGATGATTGATAACTCTAGCGCATTCCGTATGTGCGACGACGTGCCTCTGGTTGTACCTGAGGTAAATGCTGAGGATGCCCTGAACCGCCCTCGCAACATCATCGCCAACCCTAACTGTACCACCATCATGATGGTTGTAGTGTTGAAGCCTATCGATAACTTGAGCCATATCAAGAAGATTCATATCTCTTCTTACCAGAGTGCTTCAGGTGCTGGTGCTGCTGCCATGGCTGAACTTGAGCAGCAGTATAAGGATATCCTCGAGACCGGTAAGACTGAGCATATCAATAAGTTCCCTCATCAGTTGGCATACAATGTCATTCCACAGATTGACAAGATGACTCCTAACGATTACACCAAGGAGGAGATGAAGATGTATAACGAGACCCGCAAGATTATGCACTCTGATGTTCGCACCAGTGCTACCTGCGTTCGCGTTTCTTCACTCCGTTCTCACTCAGAGAGTGTTTGGTTTGAGACTGAGAAGCCATTGGCAGTAGAGGACATCCGCAAGGCTTTGGAGGCTGCTCCAGGCGTAACTGTAAAGGATGATGCCCAGAACTACGTTTATCCAATGCCATTGGAGAGCGCCGGCAAGGACGATGTATATGTAGGTCGTATCCGCAAGGATCTGGCTGATGACAATGGTAACACATTGTGGTTGACTGGCGACCAGATTCGTAAGGGTGCTGCCCTGAACGCAGTTCAGATTGCTGAGTACTTGATTAAGGTGGGCAACGTAAAGTAAGCCATACCTTATTTATATAAAAGAATATGAGGAAGTTAAGGGATAATGAATTTTATCTCTTAACTTCTTTTCGTCTTTATACGATTCTGAATAGAAAAGTAAGAATATGCTTGAAAGATTCAAACAATTACTCGGTGAGATGAACCGGGGCATTTATGAGAAGGAGACGGAGATATCGCTCTCGCTCCTGGCAGCTCTGGCAGGTGAGAGTATCATCCTGCTGGGACCTCCGGGAGTGGCAAAGAGTATGGTAGCCAGACAGTTGAAGACGGCGTTTAGGGATGCTCAGAGCTTTGAGTATCTGATGTCGCGATTCTCTACACCCGATGAAATCTTCGGCCCGGTGAGCATTCAGAAACTGAAGACTTCGGATACTTACGAACGTGCGATGGAGGGTTATCTGCCTACTGCCGATGTGGTTTTCCTGGATGAAATCTGGAAGGCGGGACCTGCGATCCAGAACACGCTCCTTACGGTGATTAACGAGAAAATCTTCAGAAACGGCAATCGGGAAATGCATCTTCCTCTGAAACTTCTCGTGGCTGCAAGTAATGAGTTGCCGGCTAAGGGAGAAGGACTGGAGGCGCTTTGGGACCGATTCGTCATCAGAATAGAGAGTAGACCGATAAAACTGGAGAAGAATTTCCGGGCGATGCTCTTGGATTCTCACGCAGATTTTTTAGGTCCCACAGATTTCACAGATTCCACAGATTTCTCAGGTTTTACAGGGGGATTAGGTCACGCAGATTTCGCAGATAACGCAGATTTTTCTGATTTGAAGATTACTGCTGAGGAGTATGCTGAATGGGCGGAGAAAATCTGTAAGATTGGCGTGAAGGAGGAGGTGCTTGATGCAATTTCCGCTATCCGTAAATCTCTGAGAGCCGTGAATGTGGATGAGGCTGCCGAGCGCAGAAACATCTATGTGAGTGACCGAAGATGGAAGAATATCGTCCGCCTGCTTCGCACTTCTGCCTTTATGCAGGATAGGGAAGAGGTGGATATCTGCGATTTGCTGCCTATCTACCATTGTCTGTGGCAGGAACCGGAAGAGCGGGATGCTATCCGAAACATCGTGATCCGTGCCCTCTTTTCTCCTTTTGCAGACAAACTCGTGGAGATGAAGAATGCGCTTGCTGAGGACATCAAATATCATCGTGTACGCAGGAATCCGGAGGATGGAAGGGATTACGAGGGGGAGATAGAAAACCTTTCGGATGGCTTGACCTCGTTGGAAAAGCAGTTGGGTGAGAATCTCTTCGCATCTGCTGATGATAAGGCGGAAATATCGGCTTATCTCCGTGATTTCTATAAGGAACTGGCGTTTACCCGTCAGGATACGATGAAACTCTATGAGGTTTAATCGCCTCCTATTACATTATTATATATAGAAGAATCAAAACATGATGAATGAACAGAAAATATTGACTCCTGAGTTGGAGGCGCGTGTTCACCAGGCTGTGGATAACTTTATGCAGGGCTATGGCTGCTGCCAGTCGGTAGTGGCTGCCTTTGCCGATTTATATGGTCTTGATGATGAGATGGCGAAGCGCATTGGTGCCGGCTTCGGTGGTGGAGTAGGCAGAATGAGAATGATGTGTGGTGCTGTTTCGGGCATCGTGGTGCTCGTTGGCTTGGATTGCGGACAGACCGAGGGGGATGACCGTGAGGGCAAGTCGGCATGCTATAAGGTGGTGCAGGATTTGCTCGCCAAATCGAAGGAGCAGAACGGTAGTATCATCTGTGCCGAAATCCTCGGCTTGAAGGGTCACGAGAAAGCGCAGTCCAGCTATGTGGCTTCGGCAAGAACGGCAGAATATTACAAGTCTCGCCCTTGCGCAGCCAAAGTAGAGAGTGCTGCAAGAATCTTCGCAGAATATCTGATGGAGAAAAAATAAGGATTTACTCCTATGAAATACCAGAATAACAAGGATTTGGCGGAGGCACAGTATTACTTGAAGATGCTGGATGACTTCTGCAAGTCGGGACAGGTGAAGATTCCTGATCCGACAGGCACCGCCATGCCTTGGAATTTGAAGGAAGACCCGCTGAAGGATTATCTCATTCATCTCTTTACCCTGAAAGTAACCATAGAAGAAACTGGCGAAGAGGTGCAGAAATTCGTGCGACAGGTGGTGAACAGCAAGATTAAGAGCAAGGTGTTCTATGATAGCGTGGGAAAATTCATCGTGGAATGCGTCCATCACATGCGGTTCCAGCGCCAGCGTGCCTGGACCGAGAGTCATCGGGCTGATGATGTGCTCGATTGGGCTCCCTTCAAGCGGATGGATGAACAGGTGTGGCTCCCCTTGCTCGACCAGCTGGAACAGGAACATGCTGAAGATGGGTTCGATAAACCTTTCTTCCTCAAGCTGATGACTAGAGACGGGGCTTCGAAACCCGAAAACTGGGAAAGGCTGGTAAGAGACTGGAAGGTCTGCATCGACCATCAGGTATTGAACAAGCTGAAGGGCTTTATCTCGCTCCGTCAGAACAACTTCGAAACAGGACTGGTGCGCATGATGGACCAGATAACCCGCAACATGAAGACGAAGGGCGTTTCGGAACAGCGCGCCGTACAAGCCTGGGAACTGATGACGAACGGATGGACTGAAACGGAGTTTGAACGCCGTCTGAACCAGGTGAAGATTCAGGACAAATATCCCGAAATCAAGGAAATTGTGGCGAAGATGGGACGAGTAGCCGATGCCAACGGCAAAGACCGGCTCACCATCGCATCGGGCGTAGAGATGAAGATGGAGCATTCAGCAGGTAGCGATATCGAGGGCATTACCGTGGGCGATGATCTCAACTCCCTTCTCCCGCTCGAACTGGCACAGTACAGCGATGAAGATATGGAGGGCCTCTTTATCTATAAGTATCGCACGCGAAGACTCCAGACCTTCCGTTATAAGAGCGAAATGTCGAAACCATCCCGCAAACTGGGCTTTGCCCATGCCTCCCGCAAGGGTCCGATGATCGTCTGTCTGGACACCTCAGCCAGTATGTATGGCACGCCCGAGAGGATATCCTCTACACTCATCTCTCTGCTGGAAGAAACGGCAGAAGATTTGGAGCGAGACTGCTTCCTGATAGATTTCTCCGTCAGTACCCGTGCCATCGACCTGATGGCGAAGCGCAAGGCAGAGCGCCTGAAGAGAATAGGAATCACTATGATGGAATCAGCCGAAGCAGATGCAACTCCGTCCGACGGAGATGGACAGGCGCATACCGGGCGAGGCATCTGGCGGCAGCCTACCACAACCCACCTTCCATTTATCGGAGGCGGAACATCGGCAAAGAAGATGATGATCCAGATGTTCGACCTTCTCGACAACGACGGACTCCATTACGTGAATGCCGATGTGCTTTGGATTACCGACTTCCTGATTCCAGATCCGCCACAGCAGCTGTTGTCGAGATTCCGGGAATACAAGGAGACGGGTACCCGATTCTACGGCATCCGTATCGTGCGTGATGACGACAAGGAGCCGAACAGCTGGAAGGAGTACTTCAATCAGATTTACACCATCCGGTACCGCCCGCTGCGAAGATATTAAAGAAGATGTTAAGGCAGAAAAGGGGTATCAGATGATAATAGAGACATGTATGAAATGTATCAAGAACTTTATCATATGTTACATTTGGCGCAAAATTTCGGTTTTGCGCCATTTTTTTGAATTAAAAATTCCTTAAAACGCTTGGTGATACAAAATATATTTGTACCTTTGTGCTCGGAACAATGAATAATTGTCAGCCGAACAATTAGAAAAGAATCAATAAATATAAGCAATTTATACAAAAACTTAAGTAATAAACTAATTATGGTAAGCAACAACATTCCACAAGTAAAGCTCGGTATTATTGCCGTTAGCCGTGACTGTTTTCCAATCGCGCTTTCTACTCAGCGCCGTGAGAACATCGTAAAAGAGTACAAGGGTGAAATCTTCAACTGCCAGACTACAGTTGAGAACGAGAAAGATATGCTCAAGGCTTTGGGCGAAGTGAAAGAGCAGGGCTGCAACGCTTTGGTTGTATTCCTCGGTAACTTCGGTCCTGAGACTCCTGAGACTTTGATTGCAAAGAACTTCGATGGTCCTTGTATGTTTGTTGCAGCTGCAGAGGGTGACGGCGACATGATCAATGGTCGTGGCGACGCTTACTGCGGTATGCTCAACTGCTCTTACAACCTCGGCATGCGCCACCTGAAGGGTTACATCCCTGAGTATCCTGTAGGTACAGCAGAGGACGTAGCTAAGATGATTCAGGATTTCGTACCAGTAGCTCGCGTTATCCTCGGTTTGAAGGGTTTGAAGATTATCACCTTCGGTCCACGTCCACAGGACTTCTTCGCTTGCAACGCTCCTATCAAGGGCTTGTACGAACTCGGTGTAGAGATTGAGGAGAACTCAGAGCTTGACCTTCTCGTAGCTTACAAGGAGCACGAGAACGACCCACGTATCGAAGAGGTTTGCGCTGATATGGCCAAGGAGATGGGCGAAGGCTGCTACTATCCTGACCTCAGTCGCAGAATGGCACAGTTTGAGTTGACATTGCTCGACTGGGCAGAGGCTCACAAGGGTTCTCGTCAGTATGTAGCATTCGCTGACAAGTGCTGGCCTGCATTCCCAAGCCAGTTCGGTTTCGAGCCTTGCTATGTAAACAGCCGTCTCGTTAGCCGCGGCATTCCTGTAGCTTGCGAGGTAGATGTCTATGGTGCGCTCTCTGAGTACATCGGTATGTGTGCTTCTGACGATACCGTTACATTGCTCGATATCAATAACTCTGTTCCTCAGTATATCTATGATGAGGACATCAAGGGCAAGTATGATTATAAGTTGACTGATACCTTCATGGGCTTCCACTGCGGTAACACTCCACAGTGCAAGATGTGCTCTAGCCGTAAGATTAAGTATCAGCTCATCCAGAACCGTTTGTTGGAGAATGGTGGTAAACCAGACTTCACCCGTGGTACTTTGGAGGGTGATATCGCAGCTTCTGACATCACATTCTACCGTCTGCAGTGCGATTCTGAGGGCAACCTCCGCAGCTACATCGCAGAGGGTGAGGTTCTCGATGTTCCTACCCGTTCATTCGGTGGTATCGGTATCTTCGCCATCAACGAGATGGGCCGCTTCTATCGTCACGTATTGATTCAGAAGGGTTATCCACACCACGGAGCCGTAGCATTCTCTCACGTAGGTAAGACCTTGTTCGAGGTATTCAAGTATCTCGGCATCAAGGATATCGCTTACAACCAGCCAGCTAGTCTGCCTTACCCAACAGAGAATCCTTGGAAGTAAATTGAGTGAAGAGGGAAGAGTGAAGAAACAAAGTTCGGCGGCCGAAAGGAAAGCCAATTCATTTGCTCTTCTTTCTAAACTAAGTTCATAAAAGATAAGGGCGATTGCTTATCCCTTGCGTGGGGAATAGCAATCGCCCTTTTTATGTTTTCCTGAAGGAGATTACCTGATGATAATCTCCTTTACGAATGGTTTGCTTATTTCGTATTTTCCAACGCTTCCTGTTTCTGCGGAATCACCACCGAAGCCCCGATGCTGACGAGCAGTACGAGGATGATGAATACCAGCGAACTGACAGCATCAATTTCGAAGAAATCGTGGATGAGCATCTTCACACCGATGAACACCAGCAGCACACTCACACCCACCTTCAGATAGCGGAACTTGTCTGCTATCGCTGCCAGCAGGAAGAAGAGGGCACGCAAGCCCAGGATGGCGAAGATATTCGAGAAGAACACCACGAACGGGTCGAGCGATACCGAGAATACGGCTGGGATGCTGTCGAAGGCGAAAATCAGATCACAGAACTCGATGAACACCACCGTCATCACCAGCGGACCCAGATGCAGGCGCTTCTGCATAAACTTCACTACCGGATGCTCCAGGGCATTGATTTCCTCCTTCTTGTTCCTGTTGAGGAACATCTTGGCACCGCTGTAAACCAGGAATCCTCCGAATACGAGTAATATCCAGGCGAACCGGCTGATGAGCGCAGCACCCGCGAAGATGAAGACGAAGCGCAGCACGATGGCTCCCAGAATACCCCAGTTCAGTACGTGCTGGTAATCTTTCTTGTCCACTCCGAACGAGGTGAAAATCATCATCATCACGAAGAGATTATCTACCGAGAGCGTTTTCTCTATCAGATAACCCGAGATGTAGGAGATGGTCATATAGTGCCGGTATTGCTGCAGACTCCCCTCATAGTCGTTCGGGTCCAGTTTGAGATGCGAAGCATAGCGCGAGGCTATCAGCTTCAGGTCGTCGAAGTTCTCGATGCCGTGCACCATGTCGCCATGAAAATAGATGAATACGGCGAAGGCGAGCGCGAGAATAATCCATACAGCCGTCCATGAACCGGCTTCCTTGATAGACACCACATGTGCCTTTCGGTCGATGACCAGCATGTCTAATACGAGTATGGCGGCGATAAATATCACGAAGCCCACCAAAAACATCGATTCAGTAAAAACATGTTCCATTTTTCTTTATCCTTAATCTATTTAGTATATACCATTGAATCTTAAAATCATTTCATCTGTTAGAAACGTGGGCGCAAAATTAGGAAAAATATCTGGAATAGCGAAGGTTCCTGTGCAAAACTTAATTGATTTTAACTTGAAAGGCAGGAATGTAACAGGTTTGTAATAATGGCGCTGTGAGAACCGGCAAAAAAGGCGTTTTAAAGATAAAAGGGTAAAAAGGTAAAAAAGTAAAAAGGTAAAAAGAGCCTAGCGGAATGTTAAGCTAGGGGGCTCTTTTTACCCTTTTACCTTTTAAAGGCTCTTTTACCTTTTCTTAGTCAGTACATAGTGCTTAGCCATGGCGCCTTCCGGCTCTGTTCCGAGTGAATCGGTCATGATGAGGCTGTTGGCATCCTTTACCTTGTAGTAAGATGTCTCGCCGCTCGATGGACGGATGATTTCTACCACGTTGTTAGCCAATACCTTGAAGATACCGCTCGCTTCGTCGTGACCATCCTTGCGCTCCAGATAGTCGGCTGAGTACTGGTAGGTGCTGTCGGCGTTGAGCGTCAAAACGGTCTTGATGCCCGGACAGTCGGCAGCAGGGAGAGTTCCCTCGTAGGTGCCGGCGATGGAATCGAGAATGGCATCGTTGGAATTGAGCGAATCATTTTCAGCATAACTGAGGCTATCCTGGTTAGCCCCCTGGCTATTGGTCTTCTTGCCATTGCAGGAGACAACTGACAATGCAGCGATGACGGCTGCTGTCAAAACTAATTTCTTTTTCATACTATACTGCTTTTTAATTGTTACTTATTTACGGAATCTCTTCTCTTAGAGAGCACTTCCCCGAGAAGGATTTCTCTTCGCAAAAATAGTGTTTTATTCTGATATCCGCAAGTTTTACACAGAAAATTATAGAATATTATGCTATTTTCTTAATTGATGATGACTGGCACAATCTCTTCTTCGCTAGGCCAATGAGGCAGATAGAAGAGCGGGCGAGGGGTGCCGCCCAAGCCCGTCCAGTCTATCAGTTTCACAAAGTCGAAATCGGGAGGACCGAAGTCGAAACTTCTGCCGTAGAGCACGATGGCGCCTCTGCCTTCATCTATCTTCCACAAACCGCCCCCGTAGGTGCATTGCTCGCCGGGTGACAGCATGTCACGGTGCAGGTAGACACGCCCGAACTTCAGTACTCCGTCTCTGTTGATAATGAATTTCTGAAACATCTCTATTTCTGGTTTATTCAATGAAATCTGTATTCCGATTGATTCAATGTAATGAGAGAATTATTTCTTCTCCCAAAACAGTTTGTCTATGAAATCATAGCGCTTCTCCATCTGGGCATCAGTTTTTACGACGGTATTCACGTCTATCTGAAGCACAGGGGCTACTGCCTTGCCGTTGGTGGATGGCCACTCAGGCAGACCCAGACCATTCGGATTGCCGGTCTTTACGAAATTGACGTAATACTGGCTGAAGATGTCGCTGATCATATAATCCTCCGGCTGCCAGTTGAACACGCGGTTGGTTGGCAATGTACCCATTGCATACTCGATGTCGGCAGAATGAACGGCTCCCTTGTCTTGTGGCGCAGGAGCCGCATCTTCCTTGGCATCTACCACGCCGCCAGCCAATGCAGCCACCTTACCCTTGATGGCCATAGCAGGACGAGGATGGCAATAGCGGTAGCGGTAAACAGGCTGTCCGCCGGTCAGCTTGTGCATGTTGCCCCACTTCCATGTAGAATAATCGAGGAAGATATCCGAAGCTAGGTTCACGCCCGGCTGCTCCAATACATCCTTATCGCTGTTGATGCCGTAGAGGCGGAAGAGTTCTTCGATGTTCTCTTCTCCAAATGTAGCCTTGGCACCCGCCTTCAGATTCTCGACGGTAGGCTGCTTGCCCATCAATACGGCTGCAGGAGTCATCTCCTGGTTGTTGCCGCCGATAAGCAGAGGCACCTTGGTCTGCTCGCCCTTGGCAAATACCTCTACAGGCTGTTCTTTCATGAAATATCCGTCGATATTATAGACAGGAACCGCTCTTACTTCCGCCAGCTTCATCAATTCCTCGGCAGGAAGGGCACGAAGTTCGTTGAGATTCTTCATTCCTGCGTTCTTTTTCACCTTCTTTCCGGTTTCCTTACCCATCTTCTCGGCTATTTTCTGGGCAAGCTGCACTCCTTTCTCCTCGGCCTCCTTCAGCGTAGCCACCTTCTTGAATCCCATCACCGAACCGCTGGAACCCATTGCCTGGGCAAAGAGTCCCTGACAGAGAGGGGAAGCCATCAGGGCGCTGACCGACATGGAACCTGCCGATTCGCCTACGATGGTGATGCGGTTAGGGTCGCCGCCGAAAGCCTCGATGTTATCCTTTACCCACTGGATAGCAGCCACCTGGTCCATGAATCCATAGTTGCCGGAACCCTTGTAGGATGTTTCCTTAGAGAGCTGTGGGTGGGCGAAGAATCCGAAGATGCCCTCACGATAGTTGGCTGTGATGGAGATGATGCCCTTGCGTGCCATCGCATCGCCCGCATATCGAGGTTCGCTTCCGCTACCCGCCATCAGTCCTCCGCCGTTGAAATAAATGAGTACCGGCAGATGCTCCTTCATGGTCTTTGCCGGTGTCCATATATTAAGGTAGAGGCAATCCTCGCTGTTGGTCTTCGTACCGAAGTTCATATCGCCGAAGAGAGGTTCCTGCATCGGGTTCGGTCCGAACTCCTTGGCCTCGCGAACGCCCTGCCATTTCTGTACAGGCTGCGGAGCCTTCCAGCGGAGATTTCCTACAGGAGGGGCAGCGAACGGAATACCCTTGAATACTGTGATGCCTGAGAGGTCTTTTCCTTCGAGGATACCTTCGGCAGTCGTTACCTGAGTCTGCGCCATCATTCCCATACCAGGGAGCAGAAAGGCGATGGATAAGAGTAGTTTTTTCATATCGTAAATCTGTTAGTTTTGCTATAATACTGCAAATATAATAAAAATATCGTTACCTTGTCTTATTCAGTCCCATTTTTAAAATCTTTTTGTAAAAAGGCGTTGCTTTCACTCTTCTTTCATTTCTTTGTAACACGATGGCAACATCCTTTAAATACCTTTGCAGCGGTAAAAAGTATTACAGTATTTTTGAAGAAAGAAATGAATAAGGTATTTAGTTTTATTGCGTTGGCATTTCTGGGATGCGGCTCTGCTGCTGCCCAACAGGTGAATGTTTCTAACGTTCAGCGCCCCAAACTGGTAGTGGGCATCGTGGTTGACCAAATGCGATGGGATTATCTCTATCGCTATCAGAAGCGCTATGGTGAAGGTGGATTCAAGCGACTGCTCAACGAGGGCTTCTCTTGTGAAAACACCCGTATTCCGTATGTTCCATCGGTTACCGCCATCGGTCATACTTGTCTCTATACAGGCAGTGTGCCTTCCTTTCTTATCTCGATGAGAAGGTGGGCAAAGGAAATTATCTGGTTTTCTTGAGTGCCGACCATGGAGCGATGAACAACGCCCGTTTCCTGCAAGACTGCCGCATTCCAGCGGGTAATTGGGATGGTGATGCGGTGGCTGAGAAACTGAATCAGACCCTGGCTCAGGAGTATCCTAACGTGGGCAATCTGGTGAAGACCGTGATGAACTATCAGGTGTTTTTCAACCGTAACATCATCAAGAAAAACAAGTTGGATTTCGCCAAGATCAAGCAGAGCGTGGTGGACGTGTTGAAGGAAGACTGTTGCGTGCAGTATGCCTGCGATATGGAGAAGACGATGACCGAGAGCATTCCTGAGGATGTGAAGATGCGCATCGTGAATGGTTACAACCGTGAGCGAAGCGGTGATGTGGCTATCGTATTGAAGCCGAATTTCTATGCCCACGGCATGAAGGGAACCGATCATGGTGAGTGGAATCCATACGACACCCACATTCCTTTGATTTTCATGGGTTGTGGAATCCAGCACGGTGCAACCACCAGGCAGACATTCATGACCGATATTGTGCCAACCATCGCCGCCCTGCTTCATGTGCAGGCGCCAAATGGTTGCGTAGGTCAGCCGATATTCTAGATTTTGATTTTATGTTTCTGAGCCCTATTCCGAGATTCCGATTTTGGAATAGGGCTCTAATCGTATTCTAACATCATTATTCTAATCGTATTCTAATATGCTCTTATCGGAAAAATGATTACCTTCTTCGGAAGTATGCAATCTCGGGAGTTGATGCGGATGAACTATACGGCAGCCGCGGAGACTCTGGTGCGCTCTTGGAATGATATAGCTGTAGAAGTTTTGGATAGATATCAATATTTAATAGACAGACAACAAAATAGATTGGCCATTTAATCGTTATATTACTATATATAAAAAGTATAGTTTTATTTTGAGAGTAATATGAAAAAATGGCATTTATGGTTGGCGGTTTCCATCGGACTGGTGGTCATCGTTGGAATGATGATTCGGGAGTTTGATGTGGAAGTTCTGAGCAGGATAGATTTATCTCCCAGGTTCTTTCTGGGGGTAGTAATGGGCGTGTTGCTCTTTGCGGTCCAGAATCTGATGCTCACCCTCCGTTTCCGTCATCTCTGCCAGCGTAAGTTATCCGTAGCCGAGGCGTTTCGCATCAATGTGCTCTGCGAGTTTACTTCTGCCGTCACTCCTTCGGCGGTGGGGGGAAGTGGTTTGGCTTTTGTCTATCTCAATCGCGAGGGAGTTTCTATGGGCAGAAGTATCTTCACCATGTTTGCAGCCCTGCTGGCTGATGAGGCTTTTCTTGCCATCAGTTGCGTGTTGCTCTATTTCTGTGTTCCGTCGCATCTCTTGTTCAGCTTGGTTGATGGAGTGGGGATTTCTGTAGATGCTACGAACGAATGGATTAAGGGCGGAGTGCAGGTTATCTTCATCGTCAGCACCCTTATCGTTGCTGTCTGGACGGCCATCCTCTACCTCTTATTGTTGCATCGTCCTCAGATTCTGGGCTGGGTATTGAAGGGATGCTGCAAGATTCCTTTCCTTCGCAGATTCCTGCCCAAGGTAGAGAAGTTTTCCGAGGAGATGACGATGGCTTCGGCGGAGGCAAAGCTGGAGGGCGGAAGATTCTGGCTGCAGCTGATGGGTTATACTTCCCTGGCGTGGCTGTCGAGATTCGCCATCGTGGTAGCTATTCTCATTGCCTTCCATTGTCAGGGCAACATGCTGGTGGCTTGGTGCCGCCAATGGGTGATGTGGATGATTTCCATTCTGAGTCCTACGCCTGGCGGAAGTGGCGTGGCAGAGTTGATGTTCCGCCTTTATTATTCCGATTTCCTGCCCGATGCCTCAGTAGCCATCCTTGCCGCCATGCTCTGGCGCGCCATCTTCTATTACCCTTTCCTGGTGATGGGCACCCTGGTCTTGCCGAAATGGATTGCTAGAAACTGACATAGAGTCGGGCACTGAGTGCCGTGAAATCTCCATTGTCGTTTTTGATGTATTGGAACGATGGCTGAAGGGATATGGATTCTGTCAGCTGTCTTTTCCAGGTTACTTCCAGCGAATATTCCGAACCCTGCTGGAAGCGGGCGTACTGGCCTGACAAGCCGCACTCGTTCTTCTCGTCCTGATAGGCGCCGCCCAGTTCAGCGTATCGGTAGCAGGCATTCTGATGACTGGTGTTCTCGGAATACTGTACCATGCACGAAATGTTCTTGTCGCCAGCCTTCCAAACGCTCTGCTCTCCGTAAATCCACCAGCCACAGGTTGTTTTGCCCTTGGATTCATCGGCAGAAGCCATTTCGCCATCCTCGTTGATTGGATATTGACGGGTATGGACGGCAGCACCCGCAAAATATTTTCCACCTTTATGTTCATACTCCAACTGCGACATGTTGAAGATTCCATCCTTCTTCGGGCGAACCAGGAAAGGATTGTCGTGGGCTTTCCAGCCATTATATCCTACGCCGTTATACAGACTGTTTCTGAAAGTCCATCCCCCCTTGGTTACATCAAAGTAAAGGGTCAAGCCCGAATACGGATAGTTGGCTATCGGATAGCTGGAAGCAACGGTAGGAAAAATTCCTTCAGAACTGTTTTGGAAAAGTGCCGTAACGTCAGAGGTAAAGAAATCCTCGTTTACATTCCTCACACCCACAAACAGATGGCCCGAATTCCACTCGTGCATGTAACCCAGCACGGCAAGCATGGCGAAGTTATTATCCGCATCTATATTCGAAAAGCCCTGCCAGTCGTCAATAATGCCATCGTTGGTCTTTGCCACATGCAGCGTAGCCGCCTCGAACGAATCCTTTCCTTTTCCTATCGGAACACTCAGTTCCAATCTCAGCTGATTGGTCAGATTGGTATTCTTGTTCATGTCCCATTGCCATTCAGAAATATATTGTCCGTTAAAGCTCTGTGCATAAGTAAGGCAGATATTGATGCAGCCTAAAATAATAAAAATAATTCTCTTCATTTCTTAATGTTTTGTATAATTTCTTGTTCACTTGCCCGCTGTCTGCGAGCATCTTTCTAATTCACGCTGCAAAGATACTTGATATTTTAAAATCCTGCAATACTTAATAATTAGTATTTTTATTTAGTCTAAATAGACAAGTGCTCTTTGTTATCCCCATTTATAGGTATTGTGGTTCTCTTATATGGATGGAAGGTTCTGTTCTGTTCTTATTTTTAGGTATTAAACGGCTACCAACAATAATATTTTTTAAAAACTTTGTCTTATCAGATATTATTCGTACCTTTGCATTGTTTAAAAAAGTTAGAAAATGAAGAAGATATTAAATCCATATTTGAACAAGGAGGGTTATAACTGCGTTTGCTGTGCCCCAAACAATCCTGTAGGATTGCATCTTGAGTTTTGGGAAGAGGGTGAGGATGTGCTTACCATCTGGAATCCCGGCGAGAATTACCAGGGCTGGATCAATACCCTGCATGGCGGAATCATCAGTATGCTGATGGATGAAGTGGCAGGCTGGGTTATCAACCGCAAACTGCAGACCACGGGTGTGACGATGCAGCTCAACGTGAAGTACAAGAAGCCTGTGATGACCACCGATTCGCAGATTACGGTGCGTGGTCACATCGCCAGTCAGCGCCGCAACATCGTCACCATCCACCTGACTCTGGAGAACTCCCAAGGCGAGGTTTGTGATGAGGGCGAAGCCATCTACTTCACCTTTGGTCCTGACAAAGCCAAGGAGATGGGGTTCGACAGCTGCAAGGTAGAGGGGGAGGAATAACTCTCCCCACTTGTTTGTAATGCTGGAGTCTTTCTTGAAGTTGATCATGCTCAGTCTGCGTTTAAGAGTTCCTTGAATCACAATTCCCCAGAAAGCCGTTTCCTGCCCATTTTGTGGTCTTCATTGATGACCGGCGCCTGCCATCTATTAAGACCAGCCTCGGTCGTCATAGATGACCGACTTTTGGCACAAGAAGGCTGTTCTTTCGATTGCCGGTGCAAAGATACAAAAATTCTAAGCAGAAAGCAAGCTTTTTCCGGTAGAATGTTGGAAAATAGTGCGTAAGTAGCTGATGTGTAGAGATATAAGTGTTTTTGATTTGTGCATCTGATTGCAAAAGTAACCTTGGATTGCTTTTGATGATTGAAAAGCGGGGAAATGTGGGGTGGTGTCATTAAGGGTCAGGGTCATTAAGGGTCATTAAGGTTTTCGGGGGGCGCAAATGTCTCTATAGTATAATAATAAATATATATTTATATTATACTATGGCTCTAAATGACATTTGCTTTTTCTTAATGACCCTGACCCTTAATGACACGATAGAGCTTCTGAAAGCTATTCTGGAAGAATGTGGTATTGAATGTATCGTGTTGATAATCAATTTGATAGTAGCTTGTAGAACTGTTCTGGTTCCCTCGTTTAATGCTATTAAAACACACGGAATCGCCTTCGCTCTACCCAAGCTTTTCTTGCTGTTTTACGAGAATCTTGACAAAAATATATCAAGAAATTCCTTGTCTTACCCCTTTCATCCTACCTTTTACCCCTCTTATTTTTGCCTTCTGAAGGGAGGAAAAGTGCCATCGGAACCACTTTTTCTTGCTCCTAAGAGCATTTTTCTCCTTCTTTCTCTGAAAAAAAAACAATCCGGTCTTTCTAGCCATTTTAGCTTGGGTAATGTGATTTTCTGTTGACAATGGAGACTGGCTATTTAGGGGATAAGGTCGTTAAGGTCATTAAGGTCAAGGTCATTATCGGTCATTAAGGTTTTCCAATCCCTTAAAAAGTCCTTTACGGTTTATCATGAAAATCACCTTTACTAAAGGGGGGGTATGGGGTAAAATCCATGTTTTATAAGGCTAAAATCCAGCTTTTTTCAGAAAAGTGTGGTTTCCAACCCCTATTTTCATAGGAAAAGTGTAGTTTTCAGCCCTCGTTTTTATAGGAAAAGTGTGTTTTTATTTGGCTATTTCGTAGGAAAAGTGTATATTTGCACCGTTGAAATCATAGGAAAAGTGTATTTATGCTGTATAGAAAGATAGATAAATATATCGTAAGTCATTTACAATCAGGGTCTGATAAGATTCTGATTGTTGATGGTGCACGCCAAATCGGAAAGTCGTACATCATCCGTGAAATCGGAAAGAAGCTTTTTCCAAACTATATTGAGGTGAATATGGAGACAGATAAGCTTGGAGACCGGACTTTTGCTGATGCCAGGACGGTAGATGATTTCTATTTGGCTTTGAGTGCGCTGGCAGGTGATAGGATGAAGGAAAAGGATAACACCTTGGTGTTTATTGATGAGATTCAGGCCTACGACCACCTGCTTACTTTGCTCAAGTTCTTGCGCGAAGATAATAAGTTTACTTATATTGCCAGCGGCTCGTTGCTGGGTGTTACGCTCAAGACTACCTCTTCTGTTCCTTTGGGCAGTATCATCATCCGCCACATGTATCCGTTGGACTTTGAGGAGTTCTTGATAGCAAATGGAATCGGTCAACTGGTGCTTGATACGATTCGCAAGAAGTTTGCGGCAAGGGAGTCGATGCCGGAAGCCATTCACAACAAACTGCTTGATTTGTTCAAGAAGTATCTGCTGGTTGGAGGATTGCCAGATGCGGTCAACGAATTTCTGGCAACCAAGAATATTACGACCATTCGTACCATTCAGAATGAAATCCATCATCTCTATGGAGTGGATGCGGCTCGTTATGAGGAGATGCATAATCGCCTGAAGATTCAGCGCATCTACAGTATGATTCCTTCTAACTTGGAAAACAAGAAGAAGCGTGTGGTGGTGAAGGACATAGAGGATAAGAAGGGAAAGCGAATGAGTGATTACGTAGAGGAATTCGACTATCTGATTTCTTCGGGCATTACCTTGGAAGTGAAGGCCATCAGCAAGCCTAGTTTCCCGCTGATAGAGAATAGTGGCAAGAATCTGCTGAAGCTTTATATGAACGATGTGGGTATTCTGACCAGCATTTTCTTTGGCACCAACATCAAGGCGGTGATGGATGATGTGGCAAGCATCAACCTGGGGTCCGTTTATGAGACAGTGGTGGCACAGGAGTTGAAGGCGCATGGCTTCAATCTTTATTATTACGACAACAAGAAGACGGGTGAGGTGGATTATCTGATAGATGACATGGAGCATCTTTCTGTTCTTCCGTTGGAAATCAAGTCGGGTAAGGATTATCAGGTGCATAGTGCCTTAGATAAATTCTTACAAATTAAAGAATACAACATCCAACAAGCCTTCGTGCTCTCGAATGCCCAGCAGGTGGAGGTGAAGGACGGAATAACTTATCTGCCTATTTATTATATAATGTGTATAGAGCCGAAGGAGGCGGAAGATACAATATTTTAGAACGATAATTCCTTATAGGAAATAGATTCTCCAAAAAATGTTGTATATTTGCAGTTGATTTTGAGTGTATTGATACTGCTATCAAATAAAAAGCATTGTTGATATT
>ENA-UABT01000098-UABT01000098.1-human-gut-metagenome-genome-assembly--contig:-NODE-98-length-25730-cov-11.281324_pt1 | contig 25730 bp, 18 predicted proteins | sample MGYA00243875_ERZ654217 | MGnify/ENA primary metagenome ERZ654217 (study PRJEB26926, sample SAMN06165018) | human gut metagenome | biome: ENVO:00009003; feature: ENVO:2100002; material: ENVO:00002003... | reverse complement strand
CGTCGGCAGCGTCAGATGTGTATAAGAGACAGGTCAAATATTCAGATTTTTATTATATTTTTTGTAGATGCGTGTTAGAGCTATTATCTAAATCCTAGCTTATACAAAAAAAAGATCTGCAACTTTAAAGCTACAGATCTTCTTGTCAAATCTTGTCTTTTACTTAAAGAGTATTCTCTTACTTTGTAAGCTTTTCTTGTACAACCTTAAAGTTATCACCATCTTTTACAAATGACAGCCTGTTAGTAAATCCTTCAGGTAAGTCCTCTTCATGATGAGAAACAAACAAAATGCTGGTGTTACCGTTTTGCATTACATAGCTAATAAATGACTTTACTAAAGCTCTTGCGTAACCATCTAGCCCCTGTAAAGGCTCATCAAGAATTAGCAGAGGAGGATTCTTAACTAAAGCTCTTACAATCAAAAGCAGTCTTTGCTGACCGAATGATAATGACTTAAATGAGTCATGCTCTCGGTCCTGAAGACCTGCTAGACGCAGCCACTTTCTTGCAATTGCTACTTCTTCATCTGAAGGTTGCTTATAAAGACCAATTGAGTCATAGAAGCCTGAAAGAACAACGTGTAGAGCAGGCCCATTTACTCTGTAATCAAGATGTAGTGCTCCTGATACTACACCATAGTACTTTTTAATATCCCAAATAGATTCACCGGTACCACGACGATAGCCAAATACGGTAACGTCATTTGCATATACAAGAGGATTATCACCAGTGATCATGGACAGAAGGGTAGACTTACCGGCACCATTAGGCCCCATTATATGCCACTGTTCGCCTTTCTTTACTTCAAAATCAAGATGATCTAAAACCACGCGCTGATATTCAACTGTAACTTTCTTTAAAGAAACAATGGTGTCGCCCTTTATAGGAGGCAGTGCAAACTTAACTGGTGGCTTTGGCAGAGTTACATCTGGAATTGAAGCATAACCTAAAAGTGACTTTGCATCATCGTCAGCTTCAATTTCTTCACGTGAAGCTAGCTTTGAAATAGCACAGTTCTGAATGATACCCATTGAGGTTAAAGATTCTGGAATTTCAGTAGGTCTGTTAACAATCAATACTGTAGGTGTCTGATATTTAGTGTGGATCTCGTTAATCAGTTTCAATAATTCAGCACGAGTTTCAACATCTAGAGCATCAAAAGGTGTATCAAAAATGATGAGATTAGGCTTTGAAGCAAGAGCATGAGCTAAAAGTACTTTTCTGCCTTCACCACCTGATAGCTGTCTTATTGGTTTTTCCATCAGTTTCTCAAGATTTAATCCCTTGATTAAATCAGGAAGTAACTCAGGATCATCATCTTTTAAGATTAAAGCAGGAGTGATACCAATTTCTTCTTCAGGAGTGGTACAGTCAGAATTTCTCATCTCATAATCAGCTTCGAATAATTCCATCTGCTTTTCAAATGAAACTAATACAGGATGATAGTTAGTAGGTGCCACACCTGACTTTAAAGGTACCTCTCCATTTAAGGCTTTTGCAATAGAGGTCTTACCGCTACCATTACCGCCGATTAGCACAATAAGATCATTAGGGGTAATTGTAAGTGATCCTAAATTAACGGTTCTTTCTTCATCTAGAGCAAAAACTGCTTCTGTAAAGGTAATAGTACGCTGTGTCATATAAGCCTTTTAATAACCTTTTATTTCTTAATCTTACTTTATGTGTTTATTGATTTAACAAAATGTGATGAGTGTCATTATAGGTCTGCAATTTTTAAAGTGCAACATAAAAAGTAATACGTTGCATTTTTTGCAATATAAGAATGATTGCTCTTTTTTCTCACTTTGGCCGTTACAATGTGTGAAAAGAGAATTCTAGTGTTATATATCGCATTCTTGAAAGCTCTTTGACAAAGCATGGTGAATCACTTTTATGATAAAAATTAAGCTATGTCGCATTATTTAGAAAAATCGAAGGCATTTATTTATTTTTCGTTTTAAAATCAAAATATAAAACATTGAAAGTTCTTATTTAAGAAAAGTTATTTTTTAAGAAGGAGGTTACTATGACAACCCCTAATAAATTTGCTGTTTTATTAAAACCAACAGATGAGCAACCTGCTTTAGATCGTGCCGCACAGTACTCAAGAGTTGATCCTTCTATTTCAGTTGTAGCTGTTAGAGTAGTAAATAACTACAAAGAAGAGAATGTAGAGCAGATCACTCTAAAAGAAAAAGCTAACTTTGAGATGTTGAAGCGTAAGTATGCAAGTATTAAGAACTTTGATTTCAAAGTAGTATTTGATAAGAATGTAGCTGGAGGATTTAATGCTGAGTGTAAAACAGGCAATTACTCTTTAGCAGTTATTTCCGCTAACAAGAGGCATGCTTTGAAAGATCTATTTATCAGCAATGTTGATAGTCAGATCATGCGCAAGTGCACTATTCCTTTACTGGTGGTACGTGATGCTTCATCAACTGCAACTTTAGGTCAGTCGGTAATTTTAGCAATTGATTTTACTGATGCAGCTCAGGTAGGTAAATTAGACGACTACTTATTTGATGCAGCTTCATCCTTTGCAAAGAGCTTTGATGGTACAGTTCATATTGCAAACTGTGTAACTCCAAAAAATCCTGGTTTAATGGGTGGTAACCTAAGCCAGTCTAAGATTGTTTCATCAGGTGGTCTTGAGAGCAGAGTTGGTGTTCACTTCAAGCTAGCTGAAGAGTTTGCTTTAAAGCACAAAGTTCCTCTAGAGAATGTTCATGTAGTTGAAGGTCGAATTGATGAAGAGATCCCAAGACTATGTGAGAAGTTTAATGCACGTATGGTTTGCATGGGCACAACTCCACGTAGCACTTTCTTAGGTTCAATCAATTCATCTGCCGGTGAAATAGTTTTAGAGCAGATCAAAGGTGATATCTTTATTGTTAACTCAGAGAAGTTAGACAAGTAAGATAAGACAGATACTTTTATCTATGCACAACGCTACAAGAGTGCGGTTTTAAGCTGTGCTCTTGTGACGTTTGGTTTACTTTTCCAAAAAAGTCATCTACAACATTTCTTTTAATATCCATCACATCTCTGACAATCCATACCTCATCACTTTTATAGTCTGAAGCCATACCTCTTTATCATCAAAAGCTAGCTATAAGTATTCTCTATAAGTCAATATTTAAAGATTGTATTAATATCTTATTGAAACATAAATAATTTATCTAAATAATAACAGAGTAGCAAAAGCTACAATTGTTTCAATTAAAACTTTCACAATATAGCGGACTATAAAAATCACCTCAAAGTTCGCTTTCTTACCTGATTATTACACATCTAACCAAACAATTTACATAAATTACATCTACAACGAAAAGCAATAGTGAATACATAGACAAAAAGGTAAAAGTTGTTATCGAAAATTCAATTAACATACAAATAGTTGAAGATCCTTCTGTATCTAAAGGCATCATTTACACTATAGCCACCGAGCTTCGGTTACATTTTGAAATCGGAGAGGGTAAGGTTGTACCTTTAGATAATACTATTAAAGAGAAGTTCTCTTTAGTAGTTGATGAGAAGTACCTAAAAGTACTTGAAGACTTCCTTGAAAAAAGAGCTATCTATTTTGAATTGACTTTATAGAGATTAAGAAAGTGTTTACGAGGGTAGATACAAAAAGAGAAGACAGTTTATTTTCTGTCTTCTCCTCTTAACGTTTAAATCAAATTAAACGTTGAATAAAAATTCGAATAAATCACCGTCGTGAACGATGTAGTCCTTTCCTTCTGATCTTAACTTACCAGCTTCTTTAGCGCCTGCTTCACCATTGTACTTGATGAAATCGTCATAAGCGATAGTCTGAGCGCGGATGAAACCTCTTTCAAAGTCAGAGTGGATTTTACCTGCTGCCTGTGGAGCAGTAGCACCAACTTTAACAGTCCATGCTCTTACTTCCTTAGGTCCTGCTGTAAAGAATGTCTGTAGACCTAATAACTGATAGCCAGCACGAATTACACGGTTCAAACCTGGTTCTTCAATGCCTAAGCTGTCCATGAACTCTTTTCTGTCAGCTTCATCCATAGATGCTAAATCAGACTCAATTGCAGCAGATACTGGAACTACGATTGATTTTTCCTCATCAGCTAACTTCTTAACAGCATCTAAATAAGGATTGTTGGTAAAGCCATCTTCAGATACGTTAGCAATGTACATAACAGGCTTAATGGTTAAGAAGTTGAAGTTTCTTAAAGCAGCTCTGTCAGCATCAGTAAAGTCAACAGAACGTAACATTTTGCCCTGCTCTAAAGCTGGTTTGCACTTCTCTAAAGCTACAACCTGAGCTAAAGCTTCCTTATCACCACCGGTTCTAGCTCTTTTCTCTAATCTCTGTAATGCCTTATCACAGATATCAAGATCGCTTAGCGCAAGCTCGGTGTTAATAACTTCGATATCTTCAACAGGATCAACCTTACCTGCAACGTGGATAACGTTCTCGTCATCAAAGCAACGAACTACGTGTGCAATCGCATCGGTTTCACGAATGTTCATTAAGAACTGGTTACCTAAACCTTCACCTTTTGAAGCTCCTTTTACTAAACCTGCAATATCCACGAACTCCATTGAAGTTGGAACAATCTTAGCTGGTTTTACGATAGCTGCAATTGCGTCTAAACGTGGATCTGGTACTGGAACGATACCGGTATTAGGTTCGATAGTGCAGAATGGAAAGTTTTCTGCTGCAATTCCTGCTTTAGTTAGTGCATTGAACAAGGTAGATTTACCAACATTAGGCAGACCTACAATACCGCATTTAAAACCCATTTTATTATTCTCCTAGTTAGGCTTGTAACCATTAATCATTGATGTTGCTTTAGAAACCCCATCTGTAAAGAGCTTGTCTATTGCTAAAAGAGCTTCTTCATAAGCATCATCGATAAGCTTCTTGTCATTAGCAGAAGGCTTACCTAAAACCCAGTTGATTACCTCATGTGAAGGTGGTTTACCAATACCAAGACGTAATCGGTAATAGTTTTGTGAATTAGATAAATTAGCAGTGATGCTGCGAAGTCCATTGTGACCTGCCAAACCACCGCCAAATTTGAACTTCATGTGACCTGCCGGAAGATCAAGATCGTCATGACAAACTAAGATTTCCTCAGGTTTAATCTTGTAGAAATTGCACAGGGCAGCTACAGAACGACCAGATTCATTCATAAAGGTAGTAGGGAATACCAGCCTTACTTCGTGATCTAAGAGCATGCCTCTACCTAAAATTCCTGAGAACTTGCCTTCAGGATGCATGTCAATTCTGTATTTATCTGCAAGCTTATATAAAAAATCAACACCGATGTTGTGTCTGGTGTGTTCATATTCAGAACCAGGATTACCCAGACCTACAATCAGTTTGATATTGCACTTGTCGTTAGCCATTTATAACCTTAACGTCTTGTTTTTCCTTTGTAGGTAGAGCATCAAAAAGTTCTTTGATGCTCTGATTAAATTTTGTAACTAAAAAGTCAGGCTCAATGTCCTTTAATGGTGCCAGCACAAAAGCTCTTTTCTGCATTCTAGGATGCGGCAGAGTAAGCTTTTTATCATCACTTCTAGTATCTCCGTACGCGATGATATCTATATCAAGAGTTCTAGGACCGTCTTTGAAAAGGCGTACTCTTTTATATTTCTGTTCAAGTGATGACAGAAATTCAAGTAACTCATAAGAGTCGATATCTGTTTCAAGAGATAATGCTAAATTTACAAAATCATCCTGGTCTAAAAAGCCTACGGGTTTGGTTTTATAAAAAGGAGATACTTTTACCTTTTTAATGCCATCTTTGCCTTTAATGTCATCGATGGCATGATTTAAGATATCGATGCTGTCACCTAGATTAGAACCTAATGAGAGTAAAACTTTGGTCATCTTAGTTACCTAAGTTCATGGATGCTCTCCATGCTCTTGCTTTAGCTAACTGCTCTTTACGCTTAGCACTTAAATTGGTCTCATCCTCAAAGCCTTCTGTGGCTAGATTTTTAGGACCTTTTTGCTTTTTAGATTTCTTTTTATTAGAAAACTTCTGCTGATATTTCTGATCTTTTAAAGCCTTTCTCTTAGCAGCAATTGCTGCTGATTTTACATAGTAAGGTTGCCAGAAATTAACGCAAGTAGCTAAATATGGTTCAAACTTTGAGCGCAAGGAGATGAAATCAAAGGCAGCTCTAAAAATGGTTCTGTTTGAAACTTCATCATAGTCTTTTAGTAACTCTATTTGCTGCAGAACTAGTTGCATTCTCCACAATGACTTGATGCTGTCGCTTACAGCCATAGGAATGTCAGTTACTTTATCCTGATTATCAAATACAGAATCTAAAGCTAATCTTACAATGTCATTGTCTTCCATTGGAGACACCATAGATTCGCTGTAGCGTCTTAATCTGAAGACATTGTTCTGGAATACGCCCCACAGAATTACTGAATATAAGAAATGAGGCATATTTCTCTTGTTCTCAGCGTATCTTTTATCAGAGCTTGAAAGTGCGTATTCAACAAAGTCGATATAGCTCTTGTTATCTAAAAAGTCTCCAGCATCAGGGAACAACAGTTCAAAGATGTTGTATTTTCTTAAAATCTTGAAGCTGTTATAGCCATGACCTGTAATAAAGAGTTTGTTAACTTCTTCAAACATACGGGCATTTGAAACTTCAAGTAATAAAGCTGATAGTCTCTTAATCGGATCAGATGTTCTCTTTGAGAGCTTAAATCCCAGTTTTGCGCTAAATCTTAAAGCTCTGATCATACGAACAGGATCTTCACTGTATCTAGTGTCAGGATCACCGATGATATCGATGATTCCCTTTTGCATATCGTAAAGACCGCCGTTGTAGTCGTAGATCTCTTTTTTTACAGGATCAAGATATAAAGCGTTAATGGTAAAGTCACGTCTTTGAGAATCCTCAACAATGCTTTTACCGTAAACATTGTCTCTTAAAAGCATGCCAGACTCTGCTGACACTCTAGTTGGATTTATTTTACCTTTTTTTGCTGTGGAGTTACTTCTAAAGGTTGTAACTTCAATAATATTCTGTCCACTAAAGACAACGTGAACAATCTTAAATCTTCTGCCTATGATTCTAGAATTTGAAAAGATCCTATGAACCTGCTCAGGGGTTGCATCTGTAGATACATCAAAATCTTTAGGTTTCTTTCCTAATAGAAGATCACGGATACAACCACCTACTAAATAGGCTTTAAACTTATGCTTTTGAAGGGTAGAAACGACCTGAACTGCTGCTTTTGATAGAGATGATAAATCAAGCCCCAGTTCACTTGCTGATACTATGTTTTGAGCAAAGCCTTTTTTCTTGGCGTTTGTTTTGAATTTTTTTAGACTTTCTGTATTAAGTCCTTGCAATGGTGCAGTAATTTTTCTTACTCCAAATTTACTCTTTTAAAACGTGCGCATTATACCATTTTTACGGCTGTCTTGCAGACATGAGAGTTTAGCTAGTTTATATAAGATTTTTATCTTTCTGATTATTGTAGATATTGCATTTTTTAATATTCATAATAAGGTAAAATTACTATGCTTCCTGAATGATGTTAATGAGAGCTAAAAATGAGATCAACTAATTTCAAAACTGAGAATAATTCTTTAAGAAAACTGCTTGGAAATGGATTGTTTTATAAAATTCCTAGATTTCAGAGAGATTATAGTTGGACTCTTGAACAGTGGGAAGATTTGTGGACAGATATTTTAAATACAATAGAAGATCCTTCTCAAGAGAATGATTCTCATTACATGGGTTATTTGGTATTACAGTCTACTGATGATAAGACCTTTGAAGTCATTGATGGTCAACAAAGACTGACAACATTGACTTTGATTATATTGGCTGTAATAAAAAATTTGCAAAGACTCATTGACGAGAAAATTGAACCTGAACAGAATATTCAGCGTATTAATCAAATTAGACAGACTTACATTGGTTACCTAGATCCAGTTTCTTTAGTTTCAAAGTCAAAATTGACATTAAATCATAATAACAACGATTATTTTCAGCATTACATAGTACCTTTAGAGAAACTTCCTCAAAGAGGTTTTAAGGCTTCTGAGCATCTTTTACGTAAGTCTTTTGAATGGTTTGATACCCAAGTTTCATATCTTTTAAAATCAGTTGTCTCTGATAAAGGACAATACTTAGCTAAATTTGTCGAAGATTTGAGTGATGTGCTATTTTTTACAGTAATTACTGTTACTGATGAACTCAATGCATATAAGGTCTTTGAAACTTTAAATTCACGTGGTGTAAGACTGTCTTCTACTGATCTTCTAAAAAACTACTTATTTTCAGTGTTGGATACGAATAGTAAATCTCAATACGAACTAGACATTTTAGAAAAGAGATGGTTGCAAATGGAAGCAAGATTGCAATCAGAAAAGTTTCCTGATTTTTTAAGAGTTTATTGGAACAGCAAGTACAAGTTATCAAGACATTCAGAACTTTTCAAAACAGTTAAAAATAATGTTAAAGACAGAGCTGGAGTTTTTGATTTAATTAAAGGGTTAGAATCAGATCTTGATAATTACTTGGCTTTGATTTCTCCTGAACTATCAGATTTTAGCGAGTCAGATAAAAACAACCTTGCACTTCTTATGATGTTTAGGGTTAGACAGCCATACCCTTTGCTTCTTTCAGCAAAACGTGAATTTAAACAAAAAGAATTTTCTTCTTTACTAAGAGCTATTGTGGTAATTACCTTTAGATACAATACTATAGGTTCATATTCTCCAGCTGACCAAGAAAAGGTTTATTGTGAAGTTGCAGAAAAAATAAGTTCAAAAGAAATTATTGATTTGAATGATGTGTGGTCATATCTAAAGCCAATATATATAGACGATGATCGTTTTTATCTTGATTTTAGTAGTAAATCAATAAATACATCAGATTCAAGATCGCGAAAATTGGTTAGATATATTTTATGTGCCATAGAAAAAAAAATATCTGGAACATCATTGGATTTTACCTCTGATTCTTTGAACATTGAGCACATATTGCCTCAAAACGCATCAGATGGGTGGAATGGCTTCACAAGTGAAGCTTGTATGGAAATGGTATATAGACTTGGTAATATGGTTCTTTTGCAACCAAGTAAAAATAGAGATATTGGAGTTGAAGATTATTCTGAAAAAATTAAAGTATTGTCAGAATGCACTATAAAGACAACTCAATTGGTAGCAAATAACTATAAAGAGTGGTCTCCAGAAGCTATTGACAGACACCAAAAAGATATGGCGTTAAAGGCAAAATCTATTTGGAGCGTATCTCAGTTAGAATTATAAAATTAGCCTTCAGAGAAAGTATCTAAATTAAGCCTCTTATATAGAGGCTTATTGACTATGTTGTAGTTTGATCATCAATAAAGGTCTCTTGCTGATGTTTTCAATACAAAAGCGATCTACTGCTTTTGAAAGTATCTTGTAAACAGACATGTCTTCGTTCAAATCTTCAGTTTCTTGATTCAGAAACTTAAGACCCGTAATCAGCAATTTCTGTGGACTTGCCAAATCAAGTACGGCAGGAGAATGATTCTGTTTGGAGAGTTTTCTTTCACTATCTTGCATGATTAAAGGTAAATGCAAATAGCGTGGAGCATTTTTATTAAAACTTGAATAGAGCGAGAGTTGAGCCGGTGTGATATCAATTAAATCCGCTCCTCTTACAATTTCGGTTACACCTTCTAAGATATCATCTACGACACAGCCTAAATTGTATGAAATTACTCTGTCAGTCCTAATTAAAGTAAGCTCATGAGTTTTATATTCACAGTTAACTTTACCTAAAAGCTCATCTTCAAAAGTATTATTGCAAACATCGTGTACCTCATAATTTAAGGCATAATTTGTATTCTCTGTTTGCTGTAAATGTAGCTCTTTACAGTGACAAGGCTCTTGTTTTCTCATAGCCCTTGTACAGTGACAGTAATAAGCTTCACCTTTATCTATAAGCTCTTTTGCTTTTCCAAGATACACATCGGTGTGTTCTGATTGAATATAAGGAATACCATCATATTCAAAGCCTAAAGTATGAAGCTCATTGATAATCAGATTGGTGTATTCTTTTTTACATCTGTAAAAATCAAGATCTTCGATTCGCAAAAGAATACGCCCGTTTTCATGACGCGCTCTAAGATAAGAACCTAAGGCTGCAACTAAAGAGCCAAAATGAAGTCTTCCTGAAGGGGATGGGGCAAAGCGTCCGATGTACATAGCTGATAAAAAAACAGGCGACATATAGTCACCTGCATTTCTTTTAAATCTGATTAGCCTTGAAGCTGTTTTTCTTTGATTTCTGCTAATGACTTGCAGTCTACGCATAAATCAGCTGTTGGTCTTGCTTCTAGACGTTTGACACCAATCTCGGTTCCGCACTGTTCACAGTAACCGAACTCATCATTATCAATCTTTGCTAAAGTCTTTTCGATCTTCTTGATTAACTTACGTTCACGATCACGTGCACGTAACTCAAGAGCAAACTCTTCCTCCTGTGATGCTCTATCTAGAGGATCTGGGAAATTTGCAGCCTCACTCTTCATATGACCTACGGTACGATCTACTTCATTGCGTAGCTGATCGCGCCATGCAGTCAGGATCTTTTTGAAATGAGCCTTCTGCTTCTCGTTCATATACTCTTCGCCAGGTTGTTCTTGGTAAGGTTCAACACCAGCGATTGCTAAAGGGCCCATAGAGTCGATTGCAGTAGCAGTCTTTTCATTGTCAGCCATATTCTTCTTCCTTAACTTAATTACTGTCCAAAAATACAGTGTAAGTATTAAGTATCATTTGTTTAAATAAAAGAACCAAATTTTTAGGTTCTCTTTGAGTGAGCAATTATGCTTTATTATTTACTATCTATCAAGGATAGATATTGATTATTTGACGCATGATCTAAAAACACAGATAAAATCCACAATTTCATTGATGTATGTTTCGTTTTTGCTAAATATATTTTGCTTTTATCTTCTCTTAACCTTGATAAGTTCTACTTTGTATAATTAAGTTTTCATATTTCCCCTATTTAAAGCGTTCTAAATCATGTTCATTTGCTATAATACAGCGTAAACTTTTTAAGAAAGAATGAAATGAATAACAATAATAGTGACAATTTTTTTAAGGGCTTTAGCGCTGTAGATTCTGAAGACCGTATTGACAGAATAGATCCTACACAAGAAGATCCAAATCGACCAGAACCTACCTTTGGTGATCGCAGTATCTCTAATAATCTTGAGAATGATGATGGCTTTACAGAGCCTTCATTTTGTCAGAGTAATTATTCTGAGAATAACTATTCTCAAAACAATTTTTCAGATAACTCATACCAGGAGAATTCTTTTAAGCAATCAAGAAATACCTCAAATGAGCGCGTAACTGCTCAAGATAATAACGAAAATCCAAATAAAAAGGATAAAAAGCCTAAAAAAGAAAAGAGCATTAAAAAGAAGTTAATTTATTTTGGCTTAAAGGTAGGCGTAGTTGGCGTTGTAATTTTAGCTCTGCTTTTTGTCTACTTTGACTCTGTTGTTTTATCAAAGTTTGGAGTTGATGATAAATGGGTACTACCTGCGGTAGTCTACTCACGACCTCTAGAGCTGTATCCAGATCAGAAACTGTCTTTAAAACAGATGGAGTATGAGCTAAAGCTCTTAAAATACAGAAAAGTAAATAATCCTCAAAAGCCAGGTGAGTATGCAACCAATCCTAAGACTGGTCGTGTAGTTATTCTGCGCCGACCTTTTGAATTTCCTGATGGCGCTGAAAACACGGTATCTTTATTGGTAACCTTTAACGGTCAGAGAGTAGCTCAGATCATCAATGCAGACTCTCATGAGGAATTAGGTTATGTGAGAATGGATCCAGTACTTTTAGACAGAATCAACCGTATTGATCCTAAAGAAGACAGAATCTTTATTCAGTTGTCAGAGGTACCAGAAGCTCTGGTTACAACTTTATTAGAAATTGAGGATCGTTCTTTCAGAACAAATATTGGTGTTAACTTCTTTGCTATTGCTAGAGCCTTTATAAAGAATGCTATCGCTCACTCTGTTGTTGAAGGCGGTTCTACAATTACTCAGCAGCTAGTTAAAAACTATTTCCTAAATTCTCAAAAGAGTTATACCCGTAAGTTCAAAGAGATCATCATGGCTCTTATCATGAACCATAGATATACTAAAGATCAGATCTTAGAAGCTTATATGAACGAAATTTACTTAGGTCAAAATGGACCTGCGGGTATCTATGGTTTTGGTCTTGCTTCATATTTTTATTTTGGAGTACCAATCTCTGAGTTAACTCAGGATCAGATGGCTTTACTTGTTGGTATTATTAAAGGCCCTTCTTATTATGACCCATGGAGACATCCTGATCAGGCCTTAGAAAGACGTAATACCGTACTAGCTGTTTTAAGAAATAGAGGTATCATCAACGATACCGAGTTTGAACAGTATTCAGCCCGACCTTTAGGTGTAATTAAGCGTGGTTCAATGAACTATTCTAAGACACCAGCTTTTATGGGCGTGTTAAAGAAAGAGATTTCTTCAAAGTTCGGTCCTGATTTCCTATCAGGTAACGGTATCAAGATCTTTACAAGTCTTGATCCTCAGGCTCAGCAGTCAGCTGAAGATGCTGTCCAAAATGAGTTAAACGCCATTGAAAAAGAAACAGGTCTTCGTGGTATGGAAGCAGCAATGGTGGTAAGTTCATGGCGTACAGCTGAAGTCTCAGCAGTGGTTGGCAGTAGAACACCACAGTATGCTGGCTTTAACCGTGTGATGGAAGGTAAGCGTCAGGTAGGTTCTATTATTAAGCCTTTTGTGTACTTAACCGCTTTCCATAATGGTATTCATACCGGCACTATGGTTAATGATGCTCCTATTACCGTAAAATTAGCTGACGGTAAATTATGGCAACCTCACAATGATGACAAGAAGTACCACGGCAGAATTCCTACTTATGTAGCTATGGCCCGTTCTATGAATGTACCTACAGTTAAGATTGGTATGAGAGTAGGTTTAAACCATGTAAGAGATACATTGATGAACGTTGGCATTGAGAAGAGCAGAATTCCATTCTATCCATCAATGCTGTTAGGAACCATTGAGTTAACCCCATTTGAGGTAACTCAGATTTATACAAGTTTAGCAACAGACGGTAGTTATAAAGACTTAACTACACTGCGCACTGTGGTAAAAGATGGCAAGATTGTATATGAGCGTGCCAATTCCAAAGTAAAGCCAACACTTGATCCTAGAGACTCATATCTAACCATGTATGTGATGACTGAAGCTACTAAGATAGGTACAGGACGAAGAATTGGTAGATTATTCCCAAATGTCAACATTGCAACCAAGACCGGTACTACTAATGACAGCAGAGATACCTGGTCTGTAGGTATTGATTCAGATCTGGTGGTTGCAACTTGGGTAGGCTTTGATAACAACAAATCAACAGGTCTGTTCGGTTCATCTGGTGCGATGAGAGTTTATGGCAGATTTTTACAAGAGCGTGGCGTCAACTCACTTGAGTTAAAGAAACCTGAAGGTATTAAGTTTGTAAACTTCAATAAATCAGGCAACATCGTAGCTGATACCTGTATGTTGCCAGGCTTGAACTTACTACCTGTAAGAGTAGATAAAGTAATGTACGTTGATCAGAACTGTACTATTGTTGCAGATCCAGAGCCTGTACCAGTACCATATGTTTCAAATGATTAACTTATAAACAGTCTGTTTTTGGTTAACCCAAAAGAATGCTGATACATAAGTACCAGCCTTCTTTTTAAGTAGTTGAAATTGTCTTTTCTACTTTAGATAACTAAATTAGGCTTTAGTATTGATAGCTTTGGTTCCATCAGCTCTAACGTAGCTCTCTGGTGTTTTGCCCTGCAGAAGATAGCTGAAAGCTAAAATTTCGGCGATAATTTGGAACAGTTGCTCTGGAACCTGTTCACCTTCCTTTAAAGCTTTAAGCTCATTTAATAAAACAGGATCTTTGTGAATATAAACACCTAGTTCTTTTGCCATATCAATAATGGCTTGAGCTCTGGATTCATAGCCTAGAGCGCTTACAAAAGGAGACTTTTTCTCTTCGTTATAAGAAATGGCAACAGCAGCTGAAGCCTTCTCATAGCTGGCTTTAAAAGACAGATCTTCATCGGTAGCATTGATAGAGATGTTATCTTTATCGTCTCCATTTTGAGTTTCAGTCTTTAGTTCTTTGCCACTTTCACTGTCGACAACAGTAGCATCTAATGCTTCTTCATTAGTAGCTTTTTCGTTATTTATATTTTTATCATCGGTATTTTGCATAGTTCACCTAGATATCTACAGAGAAAGTTGAACCGTCTTTTTTAGTTCTTACCTCAACTACAGGACGATCATTCTTCTCTCTAATATGAACTTTACCCATACGAGCAGTTGCATTACGGGTGGTAATTCCAAGATCCTGTAACTTCTCTTTTAGAGTTGGCAGAGCTTCTTGGACTTTTTGCAGACCATTAAAGGTACTTGCTACAACTGAGAGTTTTAGCTCTGGTAATTTAGCTTCAGCCTTGATTTCTATTGGACCTAAATTTTCAAGATCGAAGACAAAGTTTAAATGCCAGGACTTTTTACCATCCTCTTCGATTACAGGGCGAGCGTTAAAGCCACCTTCTCGACCTCCATCATAAGTTGGAGGTAACGGTATATACTGGAATAATAATGGCAGATTTTCTTTGTTTTGATTTTGATACCTTACAATCTGATCTAAGGTTTCATCTAATAAAGATGGAATGTTGTTCTTACCTTTTGCATCAATGCTTGCTTTCATCTCATCTAAGGTCTCATCAAATCTGTCTTCCATGAGGTCAACAGCTTTCTTTAAGAACTTATCTACGGATTTACCTAATTGAGCAAATCTAATCGATAAAAGCATGAAAGCCCATTGATGAAGCGCTAAAGCCTGTGGTGAAGTAGGGGACATAGGTCCTGAGGTAAAGTTCAACCAGTTTGCTACAGAAGGTAAGTCATCGATAGGATTTTCCAACTTGTCTAAATAATTCTTAGCATCTTCTCTTAGAGCATCAGGCAGAGCGGTATTGTTTGCCTGTACCTTTAAGCTGTACATGAGACTGTCTAAAGGAGAGCCTTTAGACATTAGCGTCATTAAATTTGGAGCAGTAGCTACAGGCGTGGTTACGCTTTCTGCTACATTTTTAGGTGATTCAACTGTTTTTTTACCAAAAATTGAAGCAATTTTTGAGAAAAAGCCTGTTTTTTCTTTCACATCAGCGACATTGTCTACCACGCTCTTTTCAGGAATAGGTTCACTTTGTCCTTGAGTAATCGCAGCAGCCCCAGGGGTCTTCTCAGGGATCTTAGTGATAGTGAGTGTTGACTCATCAGAGTTTTCTTTTGCACTATCTGTAAGTTTCTTTTCTATATTTAAGTCCTGCTTTACATCTGAAGGCACAACCTGATCTTCTAATTCCATTGAAGGTACAGTAGAAGCTAAGATTTTGCTTTCAACTGACTTATTCTTAGAAGAACTATCAGCACCTTGTAAATTGTTCTTAGTGCCATTAGTTACACTTAGGTTATCATCAGGCAAGGACTCAACATCTGAACCTTCTTTTGCACTTAAACCTGCTAGAACAGAAGGCCTGTTTTTAACCGCACTTTGCAAGTCTGAGTTTTCTAATTTTTCATCATTTGATTTGAATATATCATCTTCATCATGAAGAACAGAATTATCAGGTTTTGGCTTATTTAAAACAGTTTCACTCTGTGCTTTAGCCTGTTCTAAAGCGCTATTAGCAAGTGCTTTTTCTTCTGGTGTAATTACTTTAGAACTGTCAGAGGCAACATTATCCTTTGGAATTGTAAAAGTAGTTTCAATCTCTATTGGGCTGTCATCAGTAATAGTACTGTCATTAGCTACAACAGGAGAAACAAGAACATTACTTAGTTTATCTCCTGAATTGTTTTCTGTAACAGGTTGTTCTGAAGTTTCTTCTGTAACCTCAGTAGATGCAACACTGCCGTTCTGTGTGTTAGAAATCTGATTTAGCTTTAGAATATCATCACTGTCTTTATCTGTATTTACAGATGCCTTTGTGTCAGATGCTAATTTTTCATTGTCTTTAGCTACTACTACATTGTTATCATCAGTTACAAGCTCATCAATTTCAGTGCTTGCTACAGGCTCTTTTAGAGTTGATGCCTTGTCCTTAAGGCTATTTTTGTCAGTAAGTACCTCATCAGATTTAACATCATCTTCGTTGCTTAAAACATTCTTTTCATCAACTGCAACATCATAAGTTTCATCTTCAGTGTCAGCGTTGATGACATCATCGTTTGTAGTACTGAACTCGAAAGCTTTTTGCTCTGTGGTTACTGACTTTGAAACAGTATCTGTACTGTCTGCTTTTCCAACTGTTTTAATGCCATCAGTTACCTTTGTATTTTCAAAAGAAGTTGCATCATCTTTTGCTGTTTCTTCACGAACATCTTGCGCCTGAGATTTTAAGAACTCTTCTTTTAAAGCTTCAGCTTTCTGTTCTGTATTTACAGAATTAAGATCGCTCTTTGCATTTACTTCATTTGAACCATTTGCATAGTCAGCAACACCGTCAGGGATCTTTACTGATAGAGAAGGTCCCATGTTGTATGAACCGAAATCAGCAACAGCTGAACCTCTAAATGACATATTAAAGGTCTGATGCTTTTCATAAGCATTCTGCCTTAAGTCATTCTTAGCAAGAGGACTGCCTTCAAGAGCTTCTTTTAATGCTTGTTTTACAGCTTCTTTAGCTGAACTTTGAGCATTCTCATTTTGAGTCTTAGCATTCTCTTCTAAGACAGTTTTAGCAGCTAATGTGGCTGCTTCTTTTGCACTCGTCTGAGTTTTTTCTAATTGAGCTTTTACACTTTCTTTTAGATCTTTTACTGCCTGAGTGGTAGCATCTTTAGCCTGACTTTGACTTTCTTCAAATTTTGCTAAAGCCTCTTTTACAACCTGTTCAGCTACACTCTTTGAGTTGTTCTCATTATCAGTAAGCTTTGATAAGACACTTTCTTTTAAGGCATTAACAGCTTCGGTTGCAGCATCACGAGCAGAATTCTGACTTACCTCAAGCTGAGCTTTAGAACTTTGTTCTAAAGCTTCTCTTACTGCCTGAGCTGCAATTTCTTTAGTTGAGTTCTGTGTTGCTTCTAATTTTGAGAAGACACTTTCTTTTAAGGAGTTAACAGCTTCTGCTACAGCTTGTTTTGCAGAGTTTTGGCTTGCCTCAAGCTGAGCTTTAGTGCTTTGCTCTAAAGCTTCTTTTACAGCCTGAGCTGCAACTTCTTTAGTTGTATTCTGATTAGCTTCAAATTTAGATAAGACACTCTCTTTTAAAGCATTTACAGCTTCTGTTGCTGCTAATTTTGCAGCATTCTGATTAGCTTCAATTTGAGATTTTACAGTTTCCTGTAGTGCTTCTTTTACAGCATCTATAGCTAACTTTTTGATTTCTTCAGCTGAAAGAACAGGTTCTGCCTTTTCTTTTGATTTAGCATGTTGAGCCTGTAAATTACTGTTATTAGCAATTCTCTCATCAATAGCTCTATCTACCTGAGCTATTCTTTGATTTGTAAGCTCAAGGTTTGAAGCAGAGTCATCTGAGGTGTAATTTGGTTTTACAGCAGGATCTGGTAACTTGCCTTCACTTGCTAGTCTCATTCTCTCTTCTCTAAACTGCTGCTGCAGTTTAGCTGCACGGGCAGAAAGCTCTGAAAGTGAGAGTTTTGATGCTTCAACAGACTTTTCATCAGCAGTATTAGCAGCTGCAGATGGAGAATCTGCTTTTGTACTTACAGTCTTTTCAAGAGAAATTTCTTCTTTTGAGCTTAAAAGGTTACTCTTTCTTGCTGTAAGGGCAGCTTTGGCAATCAGATCATGAATTCTCTTAGCGGTTTCTTTTGAAACATCATCTTTAAAGTTGTCCTCTGCCTCATCTACTTTCTTGTTTTGTTTGAAGATATCAAGATAAGTTGAATCATCAGGAAACTCATCTAGAGCCTGACGCAGATAACGGGTCATGATCTGAGGAGTTGTAGAACCAGGTTTGGGTTTTACAATTTCCTGCTGTTCTGGTTTTAGTGTAGTTAATACTTCGGGCTGATTGCTCTTTACATATGCAATAGAGGCAGCAAGCACTTCTGCAGTAGCCTGTTTTGAGCGTAATGACAGTTCTTCAGTGGGTGCAAATACCTGTCTTATTGCCAAATCTCTTTGTAAACCGGCCCCCATATTTTCGTAATCAGTAAGGTTTACAACACTCTGACAGATAAATTTTCCAAGATTTTGACCTGCTACAGTACCTTCTGATAGAACTTTAGGCAGATTCTTTAAATCAGATTCTAAAACCGAAGCTGCATCACGGGAGCGTACCATCTCTTTTTGAGAGGATAAATCTGACGCAACTTTCTCTTGCAGATTAGGATCTCTGTTGATCACTTGTACAGTAAGTTTTCTGTAATGCCCCATCATGGCAGAATCCTTGTTATAGGATTCTTTTGCAATAGATGAGCTATCCTTAACAAAGGAGTTTAGGCTTGAATTTAATTGATTAAATGTCCTTGCCTGAGACTCTGCTAAAAGACCTTTGTGTTTTGAAATCACACTTATATATTTAGCAGTGGCATTAGCATTTATCTGGGCTTTTGCTGTCCCAGATTGTGTTTCTGACTCTGTCTTATTTAGATCTGTATTGGACTTATCGACAGAAGTCTTTAAATCAACGTCTATAGTATCCATGGAAGCTTACTGATTATTTAGATATACGTATACACGTATATCATAACAAAATACCAATCTAGATATGCAGATCTTTGACGCATTTGTGAAATTATCTTGAAACATCTATGAGTTAACAACGGAAAAAAGGGCTTTCATGTTGTAAAATGTATGTATGTATGTGAGGTCTATATGATTAAAAAAATTCTATGCACTGCACTAGTTTCTTTTGCTCTTTTTTCAGAAGCTAACGCATCTCATTCAAATTACAGCCCAATGGCTCCACATCAGATATCTGTGAAGGCAAGCCATGCTGATTACAGCTATGGCTTATCTATATTACCTGGAAATTCAATTGACTCTATTGAATACATCAACAAAAATGCGTTCTGGAAATTAAATTACGTAGTTTTAGATAGATATCTGTTAAGACCTGTCGCACACGGCTATTCAAAATTGCCTGATTTAGCAAAATCATCAGTGCATAATTTCTTTTCTAATCTTTCAGAGCTTAACAACACTGTTAACAATGTTTTAGTGGGAGAGCCCGTAAGCTCAGGTGTTTCACTAGGGCGTTTTACAATTAACTCAACTGTAGGTTTGTTAGGTTTTATAGATGTAGCAAAGCACATGGGATTAGAACAGAAATCTATGAGTATGAATACAGTTATGGGTAAAGCAGGTGTTGATCAGGGCGCCTATATCATGGTTCCTGCTTATGGACCTACAACAGAAAGAAGTATTCACGCTTCAGCTGTAGATAATTGGCCTTATTATTTTATAACTCCTTGGACCTCAATTGCATGTACCGTAATTAACGGTATTGATGCAAGAGCTTCTTTAATTCCTCAAGAGGAGGCAATCGACAAGGCTGTTGATCCTTATGCTCAGTTGCGTCAGGTCTATCTGATGTATCAAGAGGGTAGGGTCAATCCAAATGCCTCTATGGAAAACAAAGAGGATAAAGATGTTGAGAGCTATTTAGATGAGATTGATGACTAATGAGTGCTGTTGATTTAGAAAGCGTAAGATCGAAAATTGATGCTATAGATAAAGAGATAATTAGTCTTTTAAAACGTCGTCAGGATTTGGTTATAAAGGCGGGTTCCTGCAAAAAAGATCTTGGTGTAAGTGCATACTCACATGAAAGAGAAGCTTTTGTAATTGATAACTGTGAAAAGTTAGCAAGAGAATATGACCTTCCAAAAGGACTCTTATCTGACATTATGAAAAGAGTTTTAAGAGAGTCATATAAATTGTGCTCAAATACAGACTTTAATTATCCACGTTGCTTAAAGACAGATGGGGATGTTGTTATCGTCGGCGGTAACGGTGGTATGGGCCGAATTTTTTCAGATTATTTTGAAAAATCAGGTTACAAAGTCTTCTCATTTGGTCATCGTGGCTGGGATAAAGCTCCTGAATACCTAAAAAATGCCAAGATTGTAATTGTTTCTGTGCCAATTGATATCACAATAGATATCATCAAACAGTTATCCCCAATGTTAAGAGAAGATCAGATCTTATGTGATTTCACCTCAGTGAAGGCACCAATTGTCGAAGCTATGATGAAATATCACAAAGGTCCTGTATTAGGTCTTCATCCTATGTTCGGTCCTGATGTGAAGAGTCTTGTAAAACAGGTTGTAGTTACAGTTCCTGAAAGAGATGAAAAAGCATCAGAATTTTTAGTTGAGCAGTTACGTATTTGGGGCGCTAATATCTGCAGATGTTCTGCTAAAGAACATGATAGAGCTATGAGTATTATTCAGGCACTACGCCACTTTAGTACTTATGGTTATGGTAATTTTTTAAGTGAAATTGCACCAAATTTAGATAAATTAAAAGATCTTTCAAGTCCTATCTATCGCTTGGAGCTGATGATGGTAGGTCGTCTTTTTGCTCAAGATCCTCGTCTATATGCTGACATCATCATGTCATCAAAGCAGAATTATGAGTTAATTGAAAATTTTGTAAACAGCTTGCAAGAACAGTTAAAGGTTATCAAAGAGGCTGATGTTGATATCTTTACCGAGAGATTCTTAAATGTAAGAAAGTACTTTGGAGATTTCTCTGAAGAAGCTCTAAAAGAAAGCGGTAGTATCCTTGCAAAACTTCAGGATGAAAGATAGTTATGCGTAAGCCAGTAAAGATCTTAGCTTTCATCTTAGTTTTCCTTTTAAGTGTTCTGCTAGCTTTAGCTTTTTGTGCAAGTTATATCTTTGATAGTAAGTTCAATGATGCTTTAAGACTAGTAAATTCAAGACAGTCTTATGCCAGAATCGTCTACACTCCCGTATCAAGTTCTTTGCTCTCTAAAAAGGGCAAAGTATCAGTTACTGTTCCTGAATCTCCTGTAGGAGAACTAAGAGCAACCTTTGCGGTTGACATCAATTTCTCAGTATCATCATTTACAGTTAGATTCCATAAGGAAAATTATGACGGTAACATTGATGAATTACTCTCATCAATTGGTTTACCTGTAATTGATATGACAGGTGAAGTTAACTTCTATCCATGGCAGTTAATGGGAGATGCTAACTTAAGAACCTCTGCTTTTGACTTAAATTTAGAAGATGGTCGCTGTCGTATCGGTGACAGCGTTGTTGCTGTTTCAGGTAGAAGTTTAAGTTCTATTGATACTGTCTTAAAGTTCTCCGGCATCAACTGTCGAGGACGTGATATTTATTCAGGTCGCGAGGCCTATACATTTGTTTTTCAGAACTTAAAGACGATAGCCAAACCAAAGTTTTATTTATCTTCAAAGAAAATATCTTTTGATTCTTTTTCTGTTTCTTTTGATGAATTATCAGCTGATGCCTCAACTTTGTACTTAATCGGTTTTAAACCAGATGACAATGTTAAAGATAAAACTTTAAGAGATAGTTTATCTGTAAAGAACTTTAAGGTTGATGTGTCATTTGATAATGAAGATAAGAACTTCCAAAAAGTAAGTTCAAAAGGATCTATGGATGCCTACTTTGCTTTCCCAAGAATTAGAGAAGGTCAAACGGTTGCTTTCTATGATTTATCTAGGTTAAGTTATGAGAGCTCTTTAGACAGTATCAATCTCATGAATCTGCTTAAGACCATTAAACATGCAGATGATCCTATGCAAAGCTTAATCTTGAATTTATCAAAGCCTGTAAAAGTAAATGTAGATAACTTCTCATTCATTCACAATGGCAAAGAAACCAAGTTTCAAGGTCAAAGTTCAGTCTCATTTAATTCAGTAACTAAAAAGCCAGAGAATGTTTACTTAAAACTGTTTGCTAAGTCTCCTGTAGATTTTGTGGATGAGTGGGTAGATTCACAGTACAAAGTCGGTCTTGAAGATTATTTAAAAACAGGTGCAATATCATCAGACGGCAGCAACTACTCAACTGTACTTGAATTAAATGGTAATAAAATTACCTTAAATGGTGTAGATATCAATTCTGATATAAAGTCAGATGAGAGTGACGAAAAGTCAGTGAAAAAAGATCTAACAATTGATTTAGATTCACTTTAATGAGATTTGTTAAATTCAACTATTGTTAATGTAAATTAACTTTTCATATCTAAGTTACAGATAAGAAAACTACTGTAATCTCTTAAATGAATAGAGGAAACAGAATATGAGATTAGTTCTTTATATTGCAATGCAAATTGCTGTTTTACTGCTTGTAAGCATAGTAGGTTCAATCCTGCTTAATATCTTTGGTATTCAGATTGATACTCAAAGCTATGCATCTTTACTAGTAATGTGCGCAATCTTTGGCTGTGTAGGCTCGGTAATTTCACTGTTCTTATCAAAAACAATGTGCAAAAGAGCTTATGGAGTACAGGTAATTACTACCCCCAGAAATCAGCAGGAAGCTTTTTTATTAAGTACTGTAAGAATGCTTACTCAAAAAGATGGATTAGCTATGCCAGAGGTTGGTATCTATAATTCACCTGATCCTAATGCCTTTGCAACAGGTGCTTCAAAAGATGCTGCATTAGTTGCAGTATCCACAGGCTTATTAAATTCTATGAGTCAATCAGAAGTAACCGGTGTTTTAGGTCATGAAATTTCCCATATCAAAAATGGTGATATGGTAACCATGGCTTTATTACAGGGTGTTCTAAATACCTTTGTTTATTTCTTTTCTTATGTAGCAGCCTTTGCAATTGTTAATGCAACCAGGGGAAATAATTCAGATAATCGTAATGTTTCTTTTGGTTCATCTATGATGTTCTATACAATTAACTCAATAATGCAAATGGTCTTTGGATTATTAGCAACTATGATCTTAATGTGGTTCTCAAGATTCAGAGAGTATAGGGCCGATGCTGGCTCTGCAATGCTTAATGGAAAGGAATGTATGATTGGAGCTCTTATGGCATTAAAACGAGGAATTCAGCCTAAAGAGCGTAAAGATCAGAGTTATATGCAGGCTTTGTGCATCAATGGACCAGTAACTGTATCTGAGCTGTTTATGTCCCACCCTCCATTAGAGAAGAGAATAGCTGCATTACGCTCAATGTAGTTTGTAAGCAAGATCCATAAATTCTCTTTATAGCAGTAGTAATACTGAATAAATTACACTAAACTCCGATAACTAAATAAGTCATCGGAGTTTTTTATAGGTGAAATATGTATAAGAATAAGAAAATGCCTGTTATTGTGGCTGAGCTGTCTGGAAACCATAATGGCTCATTAAACAGAGCCATAGAACTTATGGAATTAGCTCACGAATGTGGAGCTGATGCTGTCAAAATTCAAACTTATACTGAGGATTCACTTACATTAGATTCAGACAGGCCAGAGTTTAAGTTAGAAGGCGGTTTATGGGGAGGACAGACCTACTATGAACTCTATAAAAAAGCTAAAACTCCACGTGAATGGATGAAACCACTTTTTAATCATGCAAAGGCTCATGGAATTTTTTTATTCAGCTCCCCTTTTTCATATGAAGATGTTGACTGCCTAGAAGAAGCTGGATGTCCAGTCTACAAAATTGCTTCATATGAATTAAACGATATAGGACTAATTGATTATTGTGCTTCTAAAGGTAAACCTATGGTGATGTCAACAGGTCTTGCTACCTTAGAAGAAATTGACAGAGCAGTTGATGTAGTTAGAAAAAGTGGTATTGAAGATCTTACATTGCTTCACTGTGAGAGTAGATATCCTGCTGATCCTGAAAAGTTCAATTTAAACTCAATCCCATATTTAAAAGAGAGATATCAATGCAGAAGTGGTTTATCTAACCATGCGATTGGCGATGAGCTAGATATAGCAGCTACGGCTCTAGGTGCTGATATGATTGAAAAGCACTTCACAGATGATAAGAAAAATGGTGGTGTAGACAGTGCTTTTTCAATGGAGATGAATGATCTTATAAAGCTTGTAAAAGACTGTAAGATGGTTGCTAAATCTTTAGGAGTTAAAGGAATACATCTACAGGAAGATGAATATCCAATGAGAGCAGGAAGACGTTCAATTTATCTTGTACAAGATCTTAAGAAAGGGGAGATCCTATCAAAAGAGCATGTTCGTTCTGTAAGACCAGCTTTAGGTTTAGAACCTTACTTGTTAAATGAGGTCTTAGGCAAGAAAGCTAAATTCGATCTAAAAGAAAAGACTCCTTTAAAACAGGATGATTTCGAGTAGATAACATTAGAACTAATGCGCTAATAGGCGCATTAATTTTTCTTTACGTTAAAAACAAAAATGCCCCAACTAAGGGGCATTTCTTAGAAATTATCTAGCAAAAATTATTTGCCTGACTCTTCCATTGACTTGATTAACTCAAGAACCTTGTTTGAGTAACCGATTTCGTTATCGTACCATGATACTAACTTAACGAACTTATCAGTTAAAGCAATACCTGCCTTCTCATCAAAGATTGAAGTGTGGGTGTTGCCTAAGAAGTCTGAAGATACAACAGCTTCGTCGGTGTAATCCATAATGCCCTTCATAGGACCTGCAACTGCATTCTTGATAGCAGCACAGATATCAGCATATGTAGCACCCTTCTTTAAGGTACAGGTTAAGTCAACAACTGAAACGTCTAGTGTTGGAACACGGATTGACATACCAGTTAACTTACCGTTTAATGAAGGAATAACCTTACCAACTGCCTTTGCAGCACCAGTTGATGAAGGAATGATGTTGCCAGCAGCACCACGGCCACCACGCCAATCCTTCATTGAAGGACCGTCAACAGTACGCTGAGTAGCAGTTGTTGAGTGAACAGTGGTCATTAAGCCCTGCTCTAAACCGAACTCATCGTTGATAACCTTAGCTAAAGGAGCTAAGCAGTTTGTTGTGCATGATGCGTTAGAAACGATATCCTGACCAGCATAAGTGTCGTTGTTAACGCCCATTACAAACATTGGGGTTGAATCCTTTGAAGGAGCTGACATAACAACACGACGTGCACCAGCCTGGATGTGCTTACGTGCTAACTCGTCTGTTAAGAAGAAACCAGTTGACTCAACAACGTAATCAACACCGATGTCACCCCACTTTAAGTTTGCAGGATCACGCTCAGCAGTTACGCGGATGGTGTTGCCGTTTACAACCAGGTGACCATCTTTAACTTCTACTTTGCCCTGGAACTGACCGTGCATTGTATCGTACTTTAACATGTAAGCCATGTAATCTGGTGGTAATAAATCATTAATACCAACAACCTGAATGCCTAACTCTGGACGATAGATTGAAGCACGGAATACGAAACGACCGATACGGCCAAAGCCGTTAATACCAACTTTAATAGTCATATTAAATGTTACCCGTAGTTAACAATTGACAAAAATTAAAACAGTTAAAAGATACTCTAATTCTCGGTTTTGTCAAGATTGAGCACTATAACCGATCACTTTTATAAAAGTAGCTTTAACTAAAAAGCGCATTTAGTTTAGTCGATTGACTGTGATTTTTAAACACATTTTTTATTATTTTTTATGTTAAAAATTGATTATTTAATCT
>ENA-UABT01000096-UABT01000096.1-human-gut-metagenome-genome-assembly--contig:-NODE-96-length-26015-cov-8.656317_pt1 | contig 26015 bp, 31 predicted proteins | sample MGYA00243875_ERZ654217 | MGnify/ENA primary metagenome ERZ654217 (study PRJEB26926, sample SAMN06165018) | human gut metagenome | biome: ENVO:00009003; feature: ENVO:2100002; material: ENVO:00002003... | reverse complement strand
AAGGGGATTTTGTGTCTGCGACATTTCTGTTGTGCAAGAAATATGTACAATAAAATGAATTTTGTCGCTTTGCAAGCAAAATCCCACTAAACCCTATAGGTTGCGGATTTGAGGGTGAATAGGTTTATAGGTTTTATTAAGGTTATTTTTCTAGTGCTGATTCCGCTCGCCCTGGTTGTGGCATTCAAGGAGTGTCACGACCTCAAGGGCGAAACGGAGCGCACGAAAGAGAATCAGGATATCCTCCTTCACAACGGCAAGGTAGAGATAGGCCGCACGCAGTCAGGCAGGCCAAGAGCTTCCGTGCCAGCCATCACGTTGAAGACGTCTGATCTGAAACGCAGTCCGGACTCTCTCCTTGCCGTTAACAGGAAGGAACTCAAGATAAAGAACAGCCGGATCATGGCGGCAGCTACAACCTCTACCACCACCCGGGTAGACGTGAAGGCAGCCATCCGGCCGGTTCCTCACGATACATGCAGTCGGCTTCTTTCCGGTTCCTGCCGACCGCCCGACGTCTCGCAGACGGTTTCCTGGAGTGATCCATGGATAACCCTGCGGGGCGAAATCGAGGGCGACAGCATGCAGGTGCATATCGAGAGTCGCGATACCCTTCAGATGGTTGTTCATCGTGTGCCGAAGAGGTTCCTCTTCTTTCGCTATGGGACAAAGGGTGTGCGCATGGAGGTGGTGGGTCAGAACCCGCACTCCAGGCTCTCTTATCCCAGGATTATTATGTTTAGAAAATAGGTTTAAGTGTTTATAGGTATAGTTTGGCTGAATTTTATATTAGATGTATCTTTTTTATACTCATGATTATTAGTTACAGTAATATGATCTTCTAACATTGCACAGGCGTGTGTTCTAATTCTCATATGGAAATCTATCGTTCTTGTTGTAGAGTACGGTTTTCCAAGTTTATAAAGTTATCAAAATTGTCAGGAAGCCCCGGTGCGAGATGCATCGGGGCTTTTTCCCGCTCATTTTCTACCTTTTCACATACAGAAAACTTAAACATAGTTAATACTACGATTTTTCGTATAAAATATTTGGTTACTACGAAAAATAGTAGTATCTTTGCATTGTCTTAAAATAAAACGATATGAAGAAGATTTTAGTAACAGAAAAAGAGGAAGAACTGATAGAGGCTATCAGAAATTTCCGGAAGTCATACCCTAGAGGTAACCCACAGTTATTATGGTACGCTCAGCAGCTGTTTGATGAGATGATTGAGCCACCAGAGTATTACACCAAGTATTAACAACAGCCTTCCCTTCGGGGAGGGCATTAAAAAGCATAAGATTATGGAAGTAACAATGAAGCAGGCTAAGGACAGCACAGTAAAGCAGCGCATACAGGATATCCAGATGACGGTATCATGGCGCGAGATAGCACATACCTATTTCGGAAAATCGGCATCATGGCTTTATCATAAGCTCGATGGTATTGACGGGAATGGTGGTGTAGGTGGTTTCACCGAAGAAGAGAAGGTTATGCTCCGTGGAGCACTTTGCGATGTTTCCAATCGCTTGCGTGCGGCTGCGGACAGGATATAATGAGGCTGGGGTCATCGTTCCCCATAAGACAGAAGTCGCCATAGCCTTGTGGCGCATTGCAGTTAGCATAGCTAACATGTTCAATAACTCAACTCAGCCCCGGTGCAGCAATGCATCGGGGCCTTTTCTTGCTGTTTTCTGAAAATAATCAGCAAAATGTTTGATGGTTTCGAAGAAAAGTACTATCTTTGCAGGTGTAATGATGACATTGAACTAAGGTTGCGTGCAGATTGAGCAGAGTTTGTACATAACAAGTGAAAAGAAATACAGCTGTGTGGCTCGTGCTGAAGGACTGCTCTCCGGATGCACGAGCCCTTTTTTATTGATTATGAAACCAAACTACAATGAGGATGGTTGGCCAGAGGATCCGAACAGTTATCCGGATACATCAAGTCACGGGGAGAATCCCAAGAAAAGATAAGGCCAGCAGGATGACCGTAGTCGTTGCACTCACTATTACCGAGGCGATGATTGCGGTCATTGCTCGTTTTACGTGGCGGTTTCTTCTGTTAAGGCAGGCGCGGTTATGCTCCGTGGCGTTAAGGGTGCGTCTGATGGATGATATTACGAGATGATGCAGGTATTCATCGTTTGCCTTATCATCATCCTGTAAGCCTTTGTTCATGGCCACGTCTACCAGGTCGTCTCTCAGCATCGTGGCAGCATCATCTCCCAGCGCCATGAAGTCGTGTACCCACATCACCTTACAGAACAGGATAAGCAGCGCCGTTCCGGTTCCTACCCATAAAGGGAGAGTGACTGTTATCAGTACCATGGTCATCTTTTCCGTGGCGAGGAAAGCCGTGAGGGCCATGAATACCGTCATGATGAAGCCTGCCAGTGTATAGTTGCGGTCTGTTGACTTGCGATACTGTTCCAGTATGCTGCCGGCTCTCTTGTCTGCCCGTTCCAGCGCATATCTGGCAAGCTCCATGCTGGCAAAGGAGGCGGCCTTGTTACTTATTATCTTTTCCATACCTTATATATATTAATAGGTGAAACATTTCTTTCTTGCAAAGATACGCTTTTTCCGCTTATTTCCCGTATCAAGATGTTAAAAATGAGTTAAACATAAAAGAAAGTTTATGTTTTATTTGGTTATTAAGAGAATTTTATGTATCTTTGCATCGTGAATAGATAACTAGATGTTTAACAATTTAAAATTCAACAGATGAATGAAGAAGAGCTAGAAAAGCAGATTAGAATTAAGAAGAAACTGTTAAGTGATTACATCAGGCTGAGAAAGGCTTACAACATTGATGATGAAACTTATTGGAAGTTTACAGACAGCGTTTTAGACCAGCTTTCAGTTCTGATTAAGAAAAGAAAAAAGAAGTAAAAACTTACCCCTCCTTCGGGAGGGGATTTAAAAAAAATAAAAGATATGAATAATAATACGGATTTACTTAAGGAATACGCTTCTCTTGCAGGCAAGGAAGACGAAAAGAGCGAAGCTCGCAAAACAGAAATTTTAAACTACATCAAATTAAATGCTGATGATAGTGATAGAGAGGAAGCAAAGGCTTTCATCAACCAAAAGATGGAGCAGCTTCAGAGTGAAGTCCTGGCTTTGCGTGAGCAGCTTGCAGAGGAAGATTACAAGTTGCTGCCACTTCGTTACATCGCACAGAATTACTTCGGTAAAAGCGCTGCATGGCTCTCTCAGCGTCTCAATGGCTCAGAGGTTCGTGGTCATGCTTATACGCTCAATTCCGAGCAGAAAGATATTTTCAATCGTGCCGTCCAGGAGATTGGACAACGCATTAGCTCTTTGCAGTTAGCATAGGGTTATCTATTCACACATCGTCCCCGACACGATTCCGTGCCGGGGACACCTTCTAAACAAAAAGAATAAAAGGAGATTTAGATGCTGGTATGTTGATAGATAGACCAGTTCTACAGTACGTTTAAAGACCAGTTCGGTCGGCTTCCATGCCGATTGTACTTCATGAAATTAAATTTAAAAGATCGCTTTAGAAGCCCCTGGTGCGAGATGCAACGGGGGCTTTTTCTTGCTGTTTTCTGAAAATAATCAGCAAAATGTTTGATGGTTCCAGAGAAAAGTGCTATCTTTGCAGGCGTAATGATGACATTGAACTAAGGTTGTGTGCAGATTGAGCAGAGTTTGTACATAACAAGTGAAAAGAAATACAGCTGTGTGGCTCGTGCTGAAGGACTGCTCTCCGGATGCACGAGCCCTTTTTTATGATTATGAAACCAACAGACGATGACGACTGGATTCCTCAGCGTGGAGGTGGAGACGACCGCTCAAATGGCGGAACCGTGATACATCCCCAGAGCAGAGGCTAGAAACGAGATGACGGTGATGATGGTGGCGACAATAACAGTACACTTGATCACCGTCATCGCTTTTTCTATATGGTCGCAGCGGTTGGCAAGAATACTCCTGTTGCGGTCGATGATTTCCTGGTTATAGCTGATGGCATCGAGCAGGGTGTTGACGGAGTATATGGCGTTCATCTCTTCCTGGTTATGTCCATTCTTCAGAAGCCTGTCGATGTTCTCCTCCTGTATCATATTCCTGGGCTCGTTGCCTGTATGTCTGAAAGGGTGAACCCACAGAATCTGGTTTACCATGATGTATAGCGCAATAAAGATGCCTGCCCATAGAACAGCAGCAGTAGAGAGCTGCCATAAAGATGGGCTGGAGAATACAAACGCCGTGAGGGCGATGAACACCGTGAGCAGGAACCCGGTCATGGTGTAGGCGCGGTCGGTTGACTTGCGGAGCTGCTCAAGCGTGCTGCTTGCCAATCTGTCTGAGCGCTCCAGGATGATGCGGGCTGTGTGCTCGCTCAGGTTCTTGCGAACCTTGCCGGTTATTATCTTTTCCATACCTTATATATATTAATAGGTGAAACATTTCTTTTCTGCAAAGATACACTTTTTCCCGCTCATATTCTACCTTTTCATGAACAGAAAGCTTAAACATAGTTAAACATAATAATTTTATTATGAAATATTTGTGTATATCAAAATTATTATGTACCTTTGCAATCGGGTTAAGGAACATGTTTAATCAATTAAATTTTCAAGCTATGCAAGATGATTTAGAAAATGAAATCGGGAGAAAGAAGAAGGAAATCGAAGACTTTCTCCGAATCGTGAAATTCACCGGTCTTTCGCAGAAGGAAATCGAAAAGAGACTTGATTATCTCCTGGATGACCTTTCAAGACTGATGAAGAAAAGAAAGTAAAGTTTAACTTCCCCTCCTTCGGGAGGGGACTATAAAATACATATATTGGTATGGAAGATATTAGAATCTTATTGGAAGAATACAAGTCGCTTGCCGGTAATACCGATGCAAAGAGCGAAGAGCGAAAAAACGAAATTATCGCTAAGTTGGAAACTATGGACAAGGATGCTGTGGCCGAGGTAGCACAGCCGTTCGTGGAGGAGAATGTGGCTCGCCTGGAGAGCGAAGTGAAAGCTCTCCGCAGCCAGATAGATGAAGAGGACTATAAACTGCTTCCTATCTCTTATATTGCCAAGACCTATTTCAACAAGAGTGCATCATGGCTTTTGCAGAGGCTCAACGGATATCAGGTACGTGGAAAGGTCTATACGCTCAGCCAGGAGCAGAAAGGCATCTTTAACCAGGCAGTCAAGGAAATAAGCAATCGCATCAGCGCATTGCAGTTAGCATAGCTAACATGTTCAATAACTCAACTCAGCCCCGGTGCAGCAACGCATCGGGGCTTTTCGTTCCCATTTTCAAGTTTTTTGTGTTAAATACCCGCTTTCGTTTGTTCTGTTCAGAAAATAATAGTATATTTGCACCGTGAGAATTAGTAACAGAACGAGGACACTCAAAAATAAGAAAGATATGAGAATACTTAATAATTTACTGGAAGGGTTGATCAGCCTGGGAAGACTGGGCGGAGACAACAGCCTGTTCAACGATTATCTGAAGGGCGATAATGCTTCAGATCTGAGAAAGGACTGGGAGGCCATCGGTAATGATATGAGAAAGGTTGTTAGGCGTAACCACCGTTATCGGTCTTGCTGTGGTATTCGTATTGAATAAGATTCCGCCAATTTATCAGAAAGGTGAACAATAACATATCAGCCCCGGTGCAGCAGCGCATCGGGGCTTTTTCTTACCCTTTACCCCTCATTTTTATGCTCTACAGCATATTTAAGTGTTAATTATTCTCATCGTGATAAAATTTCCCGATTTTTATTTGGCGGTTCCGGATTTTCTTCTTACCTTTGCCAACGCTTATAAGACGATAGTAAACTATCCGGCAAGGCGTCCGTTATCGCCTATGGCTTCTAGCCGCAGGCTTTTTTTATGCCTAATCGGGAAAAATATTTTTCCTAACTGGGGAAATATATTTTCCTAACTGGAGAAATAATTCTCGCAATAAATGGCGGCTGCATGAACCGTAAGATTTCATTTGTCCTTCCGGATAAGTCATCGTCTTATAAGCAACGGGGAATGCAGCCGCCACCCTTTTGTACAATCGGCTGTTAACGCTTATAAGACGATGCAATATGCAGAATTCTATTTTATTAAGTGATGCGCAGGTGAGACCTGCAGGCATCAACGTAGAGGAGGGCATGAAGGCCCTCAAGTGTGAAATCAGGAAGCTCGCCAAGACCAAGAGCGAGACCTTCTCCTACCTTTGTGGGGAGACGGTTACGTATGGCGAAGTAGCTATGACCATGGCAGGTTTCTTTGCCTTCATGGCAGCAGCTGTATTAGGTGGCTTCATTATGGGAGGGGAGGTGATGTAGCTATGGCAAAGATTGATATGCTTACAGATGTAGCGGAACGTCTTGCCGAGTACAAGATGTTCTATCCCGACGCCACGATTACCCGTGTAGGCTTCGAGGATTGCAATTCTATCTCTCACGAAGATGGTCTGAAGCTGAGCGAACAGGTATGCCACATGACGCATAGCGGTCTGCTGCAGTTCGTGATATTCAAGAACAGGATGTATATCTTCAAGTCGAGAGAGTTTCTGAAGGTGGCTGCCGGCTTCAAGAAGGGAGCCAGGGTAAGGTTCCACGATCCCCGCACGCCCGATGACCACCGTGAGAGCGTAATGCTTGCCGACGGAATGCGCTATGATGGCGGCATTCCTTTCATCTGGACCGAGAATAGCGATGCCGACTGCTTCATGGAGTGCAACACCTTCGCGGTATATTGGCGGCCGGTAGAAGAAATGAGTGAAAAATAGCCAAACATCACTCATATGTTTGTCCTTTGACGTAAAGCAAAGATTTCGTACCTTTGCACCGAGAATTTTAACACAAAAGAATTATGAGAACAATTAAGAACAAACATCGCAGGCGCACGCATCTGCTTTACAAGGTAGTATTGAGAACGTCCCGGTTTCGGTACACCGGCCGTCAGATGGGCCCGAACAAGACCGAGACAATGTGCTGGCTCGACTACAACCGCAGAGGCAGAATCCGCTGCTACAATGACAGGAAAAATGACCGCGCCATCATCGTCTGGCTCGACGGCAGGTATTACTCAGCTCCTAATACGCAGGGTTTATATCTGGAGAGAATCAGCATGAACATGGCAGAGTATAAACGATTAAATTCACATTAAAATGAGTAACGAAAAAGATATCAAGACCGTATTGGACGGAGCAGTAGAAACTGCTATAGAGATTATGACAACTGAGATGTTTCATGCTCAGTTAGTAAAGAACACCGAGGCTATTAATAAGGAACGCGAGGACTTCGAAAACGAGAAGATCAAGCTTCAGCGTGACTGCGACCTCCAGAGGGATATAGCAGGCAGAAACATGGAGGCCCTTCAGAAGGATAAGACAGATTTTGAGCAGGAGATTGACCGCAAGAAAGCTTCCTTTAATGAGCGTGAACGCAACATTCGCGACTTCCGACGCAAGGCTGCCGAGGATTACCTTACCGGTATGGCGAAGGTCAAGAGCAATCATGCTCTGAAGAACCTCGAACTGCATAACGAGCGCCACAAGATTTTCGAGGCTTACCGCAATTCGGGGGGGCAAACCTTGCCGAAGACTCTCAGCAGATGTACCCCGAAGGATGGTGCCGACCAAAGCCTGAGGATGGAGGAGTAGAGGAGTAGTATTAACAATTAAAATTAGGAAATTATGAACGATCAGAATACAGATGCAGCAAAGAATGCTGCTGAATTGGAAGAGGAGAGAATGCACCCTATCTTTGATGAGTGCGAGACGAACGACTATGGCGAGGTAAAGCGCTACCACATGCTCAGCATGAACGGTATGTACATTTCCGGCATTACCGATGACCAGCTGAAGGAGATGCACGAGAAGCTTACGGAGCTGCTCACAGGCGAGAAGCCACGCAAGTACTACTATGCAGAGGCTTCCATTCCTCGCAAGAATGGCGATATACTTTGCAAGAAGGACTTCGTGGTAGAGACGGATGGAGACAAGTTCCCGCTGGTGGACGCCCTTATTCGTTCTCGTGCGTTCTTCGAGAATTCCGAATATAAGGAGGATCTCGATTTCAGGAACGCTCACATCTGCTGCTGTCTCGAGATCAGCAAGGAGGATTACGAGGCGTTCTGAGAGTATCGCAAGAAATAAGATTTTTTTGGTTATATAGAAAATAGTTTTCTATCATGTAATAAAGCTTTAATATTTAAGTCAGATCTCTAATTAAGGATGGCTGCCCGTGAGGGTGGCCATTTTTTCTGGAGCATAAATTTGGTTTTTCAGAAAAAGTGGTGTATCTTTGCACCCGAGAATTAGTAACACATTAAAATATATAGATTATGGGTTTTTTCGATTTCGTTATGTTTGTGTCGTTCGTCATCGCGCTTGTGGTGGGTCCGTTTGTTGTGGGTTCCTGCAATCCCGTGTTATGGGTGTTTTACCTCAGCCTTTGCACCATGCTCACCCCTCTGCTGGGTATTCCTATCTATAAGGTAATATTCAGATAAGAGTCCTTTGCCCTTCGTCTGCCTGTTACTATATTTGCATTACTAATTAGTAATGTATAAAGAATATGGTAACAGACAGTCTTGTTAAAAAGAAATTCGTTCACGAGACTCTTCAGGCAGGTATCCTGAAGATATACTCCACCCAGGAGAACGTGGTGCGCAATCATTACAAGCGCCGTACCGGCCGATTGCTCACCACGCTTTCCGCTCACTCGTTCGACAGTCAGATATCGGGCGAGAACCGCACCATCTTCGTGCGCATCCTTCCTTATCTCCGTTTTCTGGATATGCAGTACCGGCAGCGTAACGACCGCATCAGCAAGTTCAAGCGCAGGAACCTGGCACTCTATAACCGCGTAGTCTGGGGTGTATTGTATCACGAAACGTTCCCCAAGCTTCGCTATGGCTTCAACGACGAAGTACGGAACAGTATACGTCAGGAACTGGAACAATCACTCAACCCACAAAAATCATAAGACACATGGCAAACAAACATTTAACGGAAGACGAAATCCGATATACCGTAGACGTGAAGACTGCCGATGCGCAGAAAGCCATCTACACCCTGGAGCAGCAGAGCAAGAAGCTGCGCTCAGAGAACAAGGCGCGACTCAACCAGATGATCAGCCTGGAGGCAGCCGGAAGAAAAGAGACGGAAGCCTACAGGAACCTGAAGAAGCAGTACTCCGATACCAGTAAGGAGATTCGCACGCTTACCAGCCGGATAGGCGAGCAGACCAGTCAGATTAATATCCTGGATATGAGTATGGTGCAGCTGAAGAAACAGCAGAAGAGCCTGCAGAAGGAATTGGATAATACCGTGCAGTCGCTCAATCCGGAGGCTTATGGTGTACTGGAACGGCGCCTGATGGACGTGAATTCCCGTATCTCAGAACTGAAGCAGAACGCCAAGAGTTTTGGCGAGATTGCATCAAGTGACCAGGTGAACGGAATCTTTCTAGGAACCATGGCAACAAAGCTCGCAGGCCTTTTGGGCCAACAGGCATCCAAACTGAAAGATTTCGTATTGGAATCTGCCAGGGCTGGCGTAGAGATGGCAGAACAGGCAGATGGTGTTACCAAGGCTTTTAATGCCATGGATAACCCGAACCTGCTGGACAACCTCCGCAAGGCAACCAAGGGAACCGTAAACGATGTGCAGCTGATGACGGCTGCCGTAAAGGCTAACGATTTCCGTATTCCGCTGGAAGACCTGGGCAAGTATCTGGAGTTTGCCCAGCTGAAGGCGCAGCAGACGGGTCAGTCGGTAGACTACATGACCGACAGCATCGTGACCGGTCTCGGCCGCAAATCTCCTCTGATCCTCGATAACCTGGGAATCTCTGCAGCAGAAATCTCGGAGAAGACCAAGGAGACGGGCGACTTCATGAAGGCTGTGGCAGAGATTGTAGATACCCAGCTGGCTGCGGCAGGAGAGACCTATATCAGCGCAGCCGACCGGGCAGCCCAGAAGACGGTAGAACTGCAGAACGCCCAGAAGGCTCTGGGAGACGAAATCCTCCCGCTCAAGGAACAATGGGATGATGCCTATGCAGATATGCAGCTGAACACCATCAGTCTCATTTCCTGGTGTGTAAAGCATCAGGGCGTGGTAAAGACGCTCGGCATTCTGCTCACAGCCTTCACGGTTGTAGCGATTGCCACCAGTAACGCCATCAAGACGAATATCGTCGTAACCAAGGGTGCTGCTGCAGCCCAGCAGGCATGGAACGTAATCTGCGCTACCGGAACCGGACTCATGAAGCTGCTGCAGGCAGGGTTCCTCCTGCTTACAGGTAGGGTTACCCAGGCAAAGGCAGCATGGGCATCGATGAACGCCACCATGAAGGCAAGCGTCTTCGGCCTGATTGCTGCAGGAGTAGCTGCACTCTCTCTAAAGCTCTGGGATATGCATAAAAAGCAGAAGGAGGCTGCCGCATCGGCTAAGGAACTGGAAACCATGGAGCGAGATTTGAACACCCAGGTGAACGAACAGACCGCCAAGGTGAAACAGCTCAACGAAACCATGCGCAACGAGAAGATCTCCATGGACCGCCGTAAGGAGGCTCTCAATGAACTCAAGAAGATTATTCCTGGTTATAATGGCCTGATCTCTGAAGAGGGCAGACTGACAAGGGACAACAAGAGCGCCATTGATGCCTATCTCGTTTCTCTGGAGAAGGAAATTAAGCTGAAGGCCTACAAGGATAAGCTTGTGGATCTGTATAAGCAGAAAGGCGACCTGGAAGATAAGAGGGATGAGCAGGATAAAACCTATCATGACGCCAAGACAGACAACATCATTCACCCTCAGAACGGCTTTATCCGTGGTGTCTCCAAGTTCTTCGGCACAGATACAGAAACAAATGCCGCGAAGGCGCTCTACAAGACTGAGCAGCAGATAGACCGCGTAAACGGAAAGATAGATGAGCTGAACTCCAAGATTGCGGATATCGGTATTGTGACTCCTAAAAAAGCCAGAGGAAACGGCGGTGGCGGCGGTGGCAGAACGGGCAATCATACCGGAGCAGGTGGCCATACCGGAACCACAAACACCACCTCCAAGCCTAATCCTGATGATATCGCATCGAAGAAGTTTTCAGAAAACCGACAGGCAGATATCGATGCAGCCAATCAGGATTACCAGCAGGACGTAAACAACTGGAACATGGCTCTAGCTCGGAAGCAGGTGTCTCAAGAGAAGTACGACCTCGCCATGCAGGCTCTGAAGACCCAGCATACCGCCAACATCCTCGCCATCGAAACCTCGTATAGCGAGCAGTCGCAGAATATCGGAATTGCGGATGGCGCAAAGAAGAAAGCGCTCCAGGATAAACAGCAGGCGAACCTCCGGGCTGCTGAGCAGGCTCACTTCGAGCAGCAGGTAGCAGTAGAACAGGCTTACCAGGATGCCCTGGCAAAGGTGATGGAGCAAGGGGAGGCGCAGCAGGAACTGACCCTGGAACAGCAACGCGACCAGAAACTGGAAGTGCTGAAGGGATATTATCAGGCTGCGCTCAACATGGCCAAGCAGAACGGGGAAGATACTGCACAGCTGGAGAAGGCATATAAAGATGTGCAGAATCAGATAGAGGCGGAGTATACAGCCAAGCATAATGAGCAGCTTGCCCAGCAGGCTGACAAGGAGAAGCAGGCTAGGCAGGCTCTCGGTTTTGACCAGCAGAGCGAATACGACCGGCAGTTGCAGCAACTGAAGCAGGCACTCGACAACCAATATATCACTCAGCAGGAATATGAGCAGAGAGTGCAGCAGCTGAAGAAAGAGTCCTTTATGAAGCAGGCGGAGTACTATACAAACCTCTTCAGTAATGCCGTGACTTCGCTGCAGAATGCCGAGATGGCGAACGTCGATGCAAAGTATGATGCAGAGATTAAGGCAGCCGAGGGCAATACGGCACTCCAGGAGAAACTGGAGAAAAAGAAGGCCAACGAGAAACTGAAGATACAGAAAAAGTATGCTGACGTAAACTTCGCCATGCAGGTAGCTCAGATTATCTCTAATACTGCCGTATCTATCATGAAGGCGTACAGCGAGTTGGGCCCGATTGCCGGAAGTGTTGCTGCAGCTCTGATGGGTGTGACCGGTGCAGCCCAGCTGGCTGTAGCAAATGCTGAGCGCCAGAAGGTGAAGCGTATGACCCTCAACGGATCAGCTAGCGGAACCAGTTCTGCCGGTTCCCGTGTGGCAAGCGGGCGCGAGAGTGGCGGACGCATCGACGTAGAGCGCGAGCAGGATGGCAAACACTTCAACGCCGAGTATGCTCCAGGTAAGCGCGGGTACGTAGATCACCCTACCGTTATCGTAGGCGAGGGACCTAGAGGCAGGAGCAAGGAGTGGGTGGCATCGAATGCAGCCCTGGAGAACCCTACCATCGCTCCGCTCATCAACCTGATGGATGCAGCCCAGCGTGCCGGACAGATAAGAACCTTCGATATGAGCAAGTATCTGATGGCCATGCAGGGCAGGGCGCTGGGTGGAAGCATCGCCCGCCAGTCTGCCCGGATCAGTCAGGAAATCGCTCCGGGAGGGGCAGATTTTTACGTCCGGACGCAGGAATCTGCGCATCGCGATGCAGGAAACGCTACGTCGGGACGCAATAATGACGAGCTCCTGGAACTGCTCAGAGAGCTCAAGAGAGACGGAATTCGCTCGTTTGTATCACTCTCGGATCTGGACGCAAAACAGGAACTGAGAAACCAGGCGAGAAAGTTTGCTAAAAAATAAAATCTTCAGAACATGAAAATAACAAATCTGGATAAAGGAAAAGCCTACCAGCTTGGCGAAGACGCCAAGCTGGAGGTAGAACGTACCAACCCGTTCTTCAACGATTACGGGGAAACGACCTCCCCGCTGGATATTCCGGCAAGCGATTACAACCGCATGATACTGAACTATCCCGATACCTTCGGTATGAGGGATAAGATGGTGGCTACGAACGTAAGCATCGAAGACGGCGAGTATTTCGCCCAATGCCGGCAGATTGTTCTCTCGGCACAGCACAAGGGAAACATCTCCTCTTCATTCTATATCAACGACGGATCCTTCTACTCGAAGATACAGAATGTAAAGCTGAAGAGCATCTTCAAGGACGAGATGATACCGGGGTGCACAACCGTAGATGAGTGCATCAGGTTCTGCAGATCTCTCGTAGGAGGTGAGAACGAGAACTATGATATCTTCCCGGTTCTGCTTACCGACGATTCTGGCATGGATAAGGGATATACCTATAAGATACTGAACAAGCTGGGCATGAGAACTAAACTTCCTAATGCCAAGTACTGGAGATACAAGGAAGGTGGCGGCTACGAGTATGTGACTGCCCCGGAAGAACAAGGATTAGTTCTCTGCAACATGTGGTCCAATACCTTCTGGAACGCATATCCGGATACGGAATATGTAAACGAGATACCAATCAGTCTGGATAAGGGCTATTATATATCCCCGTTCATCCGTGCCAACTACGTTCTCAAGCGTGTTTTTAAATACTTCGGTTATGACCTCAAGGAGAATTTCTTTACCAAGACGGAACCATTCAACAAGATGGTGTTGCTTAATAATGTGATAGACGTGATGGTGAACGGACATATCCGCATCGAGGATCTTCTTCCGGACGTGTCGGTATCAGATTTCCTCTCAGTTTTTCGGAAAAAGTTTCTTTGTGAGTTCGTGTCTGACGAGGGAACACATACTGCAGATATCATCTTCCTGAGAGATGCGGTAGATAGCGTTCCAGTTGCGGATCTCACCCGTCAGATGACCGAAGAGCCTACCTTATCTTATAAGACTGCATCCGATTACAAGCGCGTGGTCCTGCGTGCGAAACACCAGGTAGATAGCGATGCAGAAGACAGCTATGACAATATCAAGGATATGATAGCGAATAATTCTGGCGCCTACTTCAGCAACGAAGAAGGCTGTTTCTACAAGGACGGATTTTCCGGCAACTATAAGGTGAAAGCCAAAATAGGGGAGTGTTCCCAGAGTTATGATGCCGGCGAAGATGATATTGATACGCAAGACGTGGAGATACCGGAGATGATACCGGAAGTAAGAATGCTGCAGTATAAACAGGAAGCGGACGGAGAGACTATCACGAGAGATATGGGCAGATGGCTGTATATCGGAGATTACGCTACGCTCAACTCTTCGATGAAGGTGGCAACGGAAGACGACTCAGAAACCAGCGAAGATACAGTCACAACTCCAGTCATGCTCGCCTTCCCATACATGGGAACCGATGACATGCCTTGCGGAACCGTGACGGCATACGATATCCATGTATCAGTTTCTGATAAATTTGGTACGCATCGGCCAGGAAATCCTACACCCCGGAAACTGTTCGACTATTCCCTGGTATATAATGGCGAGGATGGCATCTTTGAGAAGTTTTACCGGCAGTATGATCTCCTGCTCAGAAATTCACTCCAGGAACTCAAGGTAAAACTGCTCCTCTCCCAGTCGCAGAAGCAGAACCTTCCTTCTTATGCAAAGGTTGTGATCAGAGGTGTGAGTTTCTTCTTCAACAAGCTGAAGTTTACCCTCGGAGGAAAGAGCGAACCAACGGAAAGCGAGCTCAGAACCATCGCTCTCACTACTCCTGTTAGCGAGGCGAAGAGTCTGGAAGCCGTAATGCCGGCGATGAACTGCAAATATGAGTGGCTCGGATTCGAAGAGACGGTAGAGGTATCTGAGGGTGATTACTGGAATTCCGGAGATAACCGGAACCGCACATTCAAGATTATCTATCCTCCTCTCCCTTCAGCTGAGTACGTTGGCCAGAAGTATGGCCTGCAGAAATCATACGTAAGCCAGAAAACCCGACACGCAACGATGTTCCGTCACAGTAAATGGGTGTATCATTGTACGACCGTCTGGTTGGAATGCATACCGATTTCGTAGGGTTTTGTCCTTTGTTATATACCTGTATTATCTTAACTTTGCAAATATGACCAAAGCTATTTTAAGATGATACAGGTTTTATTATATCCAGATGCTCTGAGCATGGTAGGCTCCATGAATGCCTTCGAGATATACTGCAGCTCGAAGACAGATGTGGTTTTCGCCCTACGGTATCAAGGCTCAAGCACAAACATCGTTCAGCATACCTATACGCCGAACGATAAGAACCGAATTACGGTGTCCGTCAAGGATATCATCCTTCCTCTGCTCAGTTTCGAGGTGAAGGACAGTATTGAACCTTATATCCAGCCGAACATCATGAAATCCTTTACGGCAACGGTTTACGAGGTTGGCAGCGAAGGCAGCAAGAAGGAATTCACCTTCTCCGTGATACGTGCCGGAGTAGACCGTTTGGCAGATTCGGCAGCAAATTTTCTGAAAACCAACTTCCTCACCTGGCAACCGCAGACGAAGGGGGTAACCTATTACTCTCCGGAATTTCTCACTTACTATGCAGCTGAAGCTAGCGAGGTGAAGTGTAAGGCATATATACCGGCCGGACACGGCTATGAAGAGAAGGTATTGACGCTGGCAAGCCTGGAGGCAGGAAAGGTATATACTGTTCCGGTACAATACGCCATCATCGCCAAACTATTAGGCGATGATGGCATTCTGCCCCATGTTTACGAAATCTGGGTAGAGCAGGCTGGAGAGCGGGTTACCTACGTACAGCAATACTATGCCAGCGATATGAAGAGCGAGGAAGAAGAGTGGTTCCTCTTCGAAAATTCGTTGGGAGGTGTAGACTGTTTCCGCGCTTACGGCAACAGCGAAAATACTGCAGAACATACCCACAATGTGGCAGAAATAGAGGAAGACTCTGAGGAATATCGCGTAGATACCACCCGCAAGTTTAAGAAGAATACCGGGTTCCTGGACAAGAAGGAGCGCCTGTGGATGCTCGACTTCTTCCCGTCTCTGGGTAAGTATGTTTACCATGGCAATTCTCTTCGTAAGATAACCGTTACCGATAGTGACGTGAACTACGAGGCGAAGGAGCTGCCTTCGAACTACACCTTCACATATAAATATTCAGATGCCCGTCCGTACCTGAATATTTCGCGCTCGGAAGTAGGAAGCTTCAAGCAGCTGGATATTCAGCTGCCGGATCTGGGAAATTTTACTATCGCCCCGCGACTTGTTGAATGCTCAAGGTTGACGCTCAGTAGCGGGGCTCTCTTCCCGGTTCAGAACCCATATTCAGAAGAGTGGGGAGTAACCACGCTGGCAGCTATCTTTACCCACTTTGTAGGGCAACTGTCCAGTTCTTATACTGGCGGAGGTGGCGTTGGTCATAGTCATAAGAATATCGATGTGCTGGACGCACTATCGGAATTCAACGGATATATTACCTATCTCAACAAGAAAATCAAGGCAGGATATGCCGATGAAACCGATGATTTTTCTGAAAATGGCAAGGCTAGCAGGAAGATTCTCCGCAAGGATATCGAAGATACGGCAAGCGCTCTGATCAAGTTTCTTTCAGGTGCACAGTTTGGTGGTTTTATTCCTGGAATACTTACAGGTTCGGGAGGACGTATCGATGAACGTGGCAACGCTGAGTTTGAGAGTATCACATCCCGAAGCTCTATCATAGCAAAGGAACTCATCGTGAACCGACAGACTGCCATGGAAAGCAATTTCGTCTTTACAGAGAGCGGTATGGTTGAGTCGGTGATGGGGAGTCCTTCGACAACGGAGGGTGGTAATGTAACCTATGATTTGAAGTTGCAGAAGCGATGGGATAACGACTTTACGGCATTCAAGGAAAACGATGTTGTCTTGGCTTCCATCAATACTCTGGCAGAGAATGGCAAGTATTACGATATGTGGCTGCGAGTACTCTCGGTCAATACGGTAACGAACACCATCACAGTTGTATGCTATCCCGACAATGAATGTCCTAGCAAGAAGAACTATCCACCTTGCGAGCTGGCAAGATTAATACGATGGGGAAATGCCGTGGACGAAGAAAGACAGAGCTGCTGGTATATATCATCGTCTGAGGGGTTGCTTGTATGGCTCGACCACGTTACAAAGCCTATCATTGACAAGACGAATTATTCTCTTGCGATGGGTAAGCTGCCAGATGCACTATCGTTCCTCTTTCAAGACTTCCCTACTGCCAACAAGCGTGATGGAGCGTTCTATGCTAAGTGGATGATGGCTGCATCATTCCAGCAGATAGACTATCAGGGCAACCCAATCTACACGACAAGAGACAGAGGTGTGTGGAGCTTGGCTGTGGCGCAAGGCGATAATCCTTACCGCAATGGAGACAGAACGATTGATGCCGTCTATTACCTCGGCTGCAAGTGGAAGTGTTTAGAAGACAAGACTACAAAGCCGCCGACCTACTCATCTACCGCTTGGGCGTTCGTTGAAGGCAACCCTTATTTCACGCTCGAAATGCTATCATCGAAGCTGTGGAACTTCCGTCTCAACGACTTGATGGCAACGGATGCTGATGGCTCTTGGGAGGTATTCACTACTCTATCAGTAGTCGGAAGGCTCTACAATCAAGACGTGACCGGTTCTATGGTCAATGTTGTATGGACTAGAGACAGCGGAAATCCAACGGCAGATAATAAATGGGCACTCTCTCACGCCAACTGCGGATTGTCGGTTGATTTGACCTATGAAGACCTTGGCGGTGCTGCATTCAAGATAGGTAGTGTGACATTCCGATGTAATGCCGAAATCAAGGATGGAGAGACGATGTATTCCAAAGATGTGAGTGTTAGTTTCTGATTAATGTTGAATTTTTAAAATAAATAGAATATGGCTAAAGAATTAGTGGTTAGTGTTGACAAGATGATGGAGATACAGCCTACGGCTTACTCTCAATCCTGCAACATAGAGATTGTTGGCAATATCATCAACAGACAGCAGTATGATGGTATTGAAGGCTCATTCTCGCCCGACTTCACCATTCGACCTTGCACGATGTTTCCTTCCTGCCATCTCATCGACCCCGATAACCCAGGAGAAACACCTGTCTTCAATAGTCAGTTGGATACATTCAAGTGGTCGGAGGTGACATCTAGCGGCATCGTGGTAGTAGCTACAAGTGAGAATGCAAGTGTGAAGGCTGGATATGAAGCTGTGGGGGAAGGTTCGGATAAGGGAACTCTCTATATCAAGCAGAACTCCGTTCTAGGCAAGCCACGAACAATGCGATTTGAAGGAAGCTGGACAGACCTAGTTTGCGGATATAAGTACACGTTCGTGGCTAATAAGGCTCTCTATCTTGAAGATTGTACCAATGCGAGAGCTGAGATTATGCTTGATAGTCCACCTACAGTGCTGTGGAATCCTATCAAGCACGCTGCATCTAAAACTCTTACCGCCAAGATTATGGTTGGAGCTAAGGATAAGACAGCAGACAGCAAGACGAGAATATGGTGGTATCGCATTCTTGACAACGGTACGAAGCAGCTTATATCATCTGTTGATGATGCCGAGAATTACGAGATTACGGCAATGACCAAGGGCGCAAACGGTCAGATTTCCTCTATCACTATTGATTGTGATATGATAGGCGAAGGTATCGGATATGAGTTGAGAGCGTGCTATATCTATAGCGGCAGTATTCCCTCCTCGCCCCGTGATGCTGATGCTCGGAAGGTTACGTACATCAATAGAACCATACCGCCGCTCACGGCTCAGTTCATCGGCGATGGCTTCGGACTCAATGAAGATGCGACATCAGTTGCCTGCCGAGCTATTGTCAGCGACAACAATGGAGTTATCGAACCATCCGTTTGGAAAAAAGTGCTGAGAGCAAAATGGCAGAAGATAACATATGGCAAGAGCACAAATAATGGTGTTACTACAATGACGCAGAGTGCAGAGACGTTAGGTTATGGCGAGACATTCCAGTGCCCATTTGAGGCTAAGAAGAGCATTCGTCTGTCTATCGAAGACCGAGGTGCTTACGAGCTGATTGTTGACGAGAACGGAAATGCCCTTGTGGATGAGGGCGGAAAATACATCATATCAAGGGAGATTGACGAGAATAACGGATAGTGTTTAACTTTTAAAAAATCAAAATTATGAAATACTACGTTAAGGTAACTAAGCAGGTCGCAGAGACCATTATCAAAAGCGGAGTACCGCTGACAATGACAAGTGACGGAAACTGTCTGCTCTATCAGAGTGAGCTGAATGGTGTGAAAGGTGTGAACCTCAACGAGAGGGCAGCCAATGTCGGCGGCTCACTTGTAGTAGAGAGTGATGCTCTTGCGGAAATCAAGGGAACTACTGATACTCCTGCCTCCTGCTATACCCCAGTTGAGTTCGGCGGCGATGGCGATACCCAAGATAATGGCAATATCAGTTCGGGTGGCGGCGGCAATCCGTCTTCCGAGAATACAGGTAACGAAAATACAGATACTAAAGAAGAAAGTGAGGTAAACAATGAGTAAAGCTACAGTTACAGGACAGATTACCGTTACAAGTAATGGTACTACCTTGCACACTATTCTGCAATGTACTACAGGAGACGTGTATCAGAATTATGACGGCGACCCTGCGTCACCTTCCAACGTTGTGCCTAACTTCGAGGCGAGCGGTGCAACGAAGCCAAAGTTGGTTATGCAGGCATATTCGGCGGAACAGGGTGCGGGCAATTCGTTTGACCTCACTAGAGGCACCCCAACGTGGATTGTCGCAGGTGTTGCGCTGACTTTCAATGCCTCGCACGTTTCAACGAATTCATTTGGCGGTGCGGCAGGTCATTTCACGGAGGGGTCTGATGCTAGCGGCAATCCGACCCTTACGGTCAATAAGAACCTTGTCAATATCAATGGTGGCGATTCATTCACTATTATCTGTAAGGTTGATATATCCATATCAAACACAAAAGTGAAACTTCAAGCTATGTATCCAGTATATATAGCCGAAGGTGTGATTGATTCCAAGCGTATGAACATCATCGCAACGTCAGACAGGAATCTCTTCACGATTACAGAGAAGGGTGGAACCTGTACTGTCAAGGCGCAGGTTACGGACGGCAATATGACTACATCTACTGGATATACATTCAAGTGGTATCTGCCAGATGCTAGCGGTGGATGGGTACTCAGGCAGGATAGCGCCTCCGCTACATTTACCATCAACGAGACGGACGTGGATTCGTCCATCATCGTAAAGTGCGAAGCATGGAAGGCTGGTGTTTTCTATGCTTCCGACACACAGACTATCAATGACGTATCAGACGAGTACATTCTTTATCCGAACCCTACGGACGGCAACAACAACCCTGTAGCTGAGAACTTCATTCAAAACTCAGGCGGCAAAATTGTCTATAAGCCATATATGCGCAAGAGAGGTTCAACCGAAAATGAGACTGGAGTAACATTTTCTATGTCGCTCTATTCCAACGCAGGTGTGCCTATCAATTCAGCAATCACCGAATCGGGAAATACGTTTACGATTACCGAAGCTGGTATCAGAGCCTATAAGGGTGCGGTGTATTCGATAACAGGAACTATATAGTACAGCTTATGACAAAGGTTTTAGCAGAAGTAACTGGCTCAATCTCCTTCTCTCAGAGAGGAGACAAAGGGCAAAAAGGTACTCTTATGCGTGAACATGACGGTTTTGAATCGGGCAGCTATAAGTATCTTTCGGGTTCAGGTGAAGAAGAATACGTTGATGTTGTGTGTGTTAAAGGCAAGTGGTATCAATGTACTAAAACGTATGACGATGCAACTTCTTCGCCTAGTTTGACTGATGGGCATTGGACAAAGATGAGCCAATATAAATCAATAGCAACTCATCTTCTTCTTGCCGAGAACGCTACCATCAATATGCTCGGAAGCAATCAGATTAATCTGTACAATCCGTCAGGTGGCGCAATGTTTGGCTCGTTTAGGGTTGTTAGTGATGATAATGATTACGCTCTGTGGCTTGGCGCACCGAATGGGGCTGATGCTCCATTCAGCGTTAAAAAGAGTGGTTTTACTAAGATGACTGAAGCTGACATTACTGGCAAAATTACTGCAAAGTCAGGTTCTATCGGAGACTTCTCAATTGTAGATGGTTCAATCAAGTTACAATATACCGATGCGGTAAACAATCAATCGCTATATTTCGGATACGGAGATTCTGGGGTGAAGGCTGAACTTAGCGGAAAGGATGATGACAACAATGATATGGCATGTAAGCTAGTTGTTGCCCAGGACGAATTGAAACGTAAGAACATAGGGTTGGTAACGTCTATGAGTGGATTCAAGTCTAAGTTTGCGCCCAACGAGCTATATATTGGAGACCTTTTCAAGCGAGCGATTATGGTGCAGATATATAGGGGTGGTTCCGGGGTGTTACATAGATATTCTCTTCCCGTCGCTGGGGTTGGATGTTATATAGATAGCGAAAATAGCAAAATGAATCTAGTCCTTAGAGGGCTACGGTCTGGGTCTACAGGCTCTGTTTGGTCTAGAGGTGAGATATATGAAGAAAATGGTTTTTTGAAAATTTACAAAGGATTTTAGAAAAGAAAAGCAAAGAATATGAAAGTTAAGTTAGAACATCTCGAAGTATTTATGACACTCGACAAGAATCAGTGTCAGGTAGTTAACGCACGCAAGCAGATTGCAAACATCATCTACTCGCAGGGAGCAGGATTGGGGCTGGCAGGACAGGCTCTTGCTGTGAAGATGTGGAACGGAAGTGACGAGATTGAGTACACAGACGATGAAGTGAAAATCATCAAGGAACTCGTTGAACGCACCACCGCTCCCTGCTTCATTGACGCAGTGAATGCCGCTATCAGCAATGCGGTATCGGTAGAAGAGAAAAATAAGTAACAATATCTTTTAAATACATAATATTATGGCTATAAAGACAAGAAAAATCAGCGATTGGCTGTCTGCTAACGGCCAGGCCGTTACTAACGCAAGTCTTAACACTATGAAGCCTTATCTCGAAAAGAATATGGCTCAGTTGTATGATGGCGTCTTCATCATGTATCATCGTGCAAATGATGGATATCCGCTCATGGTTGCTCCAGCACAGTGGCCAAGCTTGGAAGCTGGCGGAGAAATAGCGGATGGCGTAGTAATATTTGAAGGTGGCCGTCATCTGGTTGTCGCTCCAACACAGGCAGATGCGCTACCATGGTCGAGCGCAGAGGTACAGGCAGAACTTCCTAACTACGGCAACGACGACACTTTTACTGCTCAGGTTACCGGGAATAACCGACTCGCTGCCATGCTGGATTTTAATGGCCGGCAGCATACGGATGCCGCCATCAAAGCATCGTCCAATTCGCACGTAACGAATACTGCTGACTACGCTCCAGGCTATTGTAGACTGTATAGTCGAGCGAACAGTAATGGTAAAGGTCTGACCGCCGGATACTGGTGGCTGCCATCGGCGGGGGAATTACTGATGATGTATGCTAATAAAGCAAAGATCAACTATGCGCTGTCACTCATTAAGGGAGCTCAGCAGCTAGATACAAGCTGGTACTGGTCATCTACCGAGTTCAGTCCTGCGGACGCGTGGGGTCTGGGCTTTGGCGGCGGCTACCTCAACTACTGGCGCAATAAGGTTAAGGATAAGCGTCATGTTCGCCCGGTGTCAGCATTTTTACGATAGTTAGTTGTTAATAGTTAATCGTCCTCGACCTTAAAGTCGAGGACATCTCCAGTAGAGTATTTAAAACAAGGAAATATGGCAGCGACAAGGTTGGCAAGTAAAACGAGAATATATCTAGATGTAAAGCAGATGCTTGATATAACTATAGGCGTGGTTAAGAATTTTCCAAAGTCACAACGTCCGATTTTTGGAGACAGACTATGTAATATGCTTATTGATAGTCTGAATCATATCGCCAAAGCGTATATGCTCAGCGATCTGAGTGTTCGTATCGAACATCTCGCTCAACTTCAAACCGATCTCGAAGTTATATCGACCTTGATAGATATTGCTGGAGAACAAAGGTGGATAATGGGTACAAACAGACTCGCGAGCCTCCTTCGTTTGCGAGAGGACGTCGGAAAACAATGCACAGCATGGAAAGGATCACTCCTTAGAGCGCAGGCTGCTGAGATGAGTTCCAGACAGTAGACTACAGCTTGAGTGATTTAAGCCAGGGTCGGCGAGATACGTCAAGCCGAGAGAGCAACCTTTCTTAATTAAATGGGCCGCATCCTATCATATATAGTTAAGAACAAGAAATTTGCGGCGTCAACCGAGAACAGTCCTGCGAACGCGTGGAATCTGAACTTTGGCGACGGCAACCTCAACAACTGGAACAATAAGGTTAAGGATAAGAATCATGTTCGCCCGGTGTCAGCATTAAATTAAGAAGATATAAGCAGACAGATATTAAAATGATAGATTTTAGCATTCTCTTAGAAGCATATTTCGACTGCCGCCGTCATAAGCGGAAAACAGTCGGCGCTACGGAATTTGAAATGAACTATATGAGTAACCTCGTTCAGTTGCTCGACGAAATCAATTCACGTCAATATAAGATCGGCAAATCTATCTGCTTTGTTGTTAGATACCCTCGCTACCGCGAAGTGTTCGCTGGTCAGTTTCGTGATCGCATTATCCACCACTATATCGCACTGAGACTCGAACCCCTGTTTGAGTCTCAGTTTTCTGACCGTACATACAACTGCCGGAAAGGCAAGGGCCAGCTGGCTGGTATCAGGCAGCTTCAGGAGGATATTATGGAAGTGAGCGAGAATTATACAGAAGATGCCTACGTGATGGGGATCGATCTGAAGGGATTCTTTATGAGCATCTATAAGCCGCTTCTTGCTAAGATGGTAGATGATTTCATCGTAAGGAATTACCATGGGGATGACAAGGAAGATCTCCGTTGGCTATGCAATATGGTGGTTATGCACCATCCCGAGAAGGATTGCGAGAAGAAGAGCGCCGATTATCTCTGGGAGTTTCTGCCTAAAGAGAAGTCTCTGTTCACGAATGGAGAAGACAGAGGCGTAGCTATCGGCAACCTCTTTGCTCAGCTCTTTGCTAACTTCCTGTTATCGAAACTCGATTGGAAGATAGATTATTACTGCAAGCACCATGTAAGATACGTAGATGATATGGTTCTGGTGGCGAGACGGAAAGAGACGCTCCTTCGCCTGATGCCGATGATAAGGGAGGCGCTTGCATCTTTAGGCCTGCGGCTGAATGAGAAGAAATTTTATTTCCAGCATTACTCTAAAGGTGTCAGGTTTGTGGGAGCTATCATTAAGCGAGACAGAATATACTCGGTTAACAATACCATTAACAACTTCAGGAAGTCTGTACGTAAGCTTAATGATGCTGCCAGAAATGGAGATATTGAAGCCATCAACCATGCCATTCAGTCGGTTAATTCATACCTGGGAATCTTCGGTCATTACAACGAATACGGAATGAAGAGGCAAATCATAAAGGAGGAGTTAGATGAGGAAGCATGGAAATTTTTTGTAATTAAAGGCCATTATAGGTCTATACAACTCAGGAAAAGATATAATATTGATATGAAATATAAGAATATGGCAAACGAAATATTGAATCATAAAACAGAAGAGAGAAAAGATATTCCAACGGAAAATGAAATTTCAAAAATGCTCGACGAAGGTTATGAACTTGAGATGTATATCATCGATGGGCGCATACATGTAGAGTGCTATTCGCGTGATTCGTAGGAAAGTAGGATTGTAGGAGAAAAATCTCCTACAATCATTATATTAAAATACGCCTTCATAGTCGATAAGTGCGCTGTTTGCTTCTTTGCAGTCTTGCGGCGTGTATATATTGGTAATATCGACAGATGAATGTCTCGCCTGATCTCTAACAGACAGCAGGTCTGTTTTAGATTTTATCATATTAGTTATGCCAGTATCTTTGAGACTATAAAACTTATACGAAGCATTCAGATTTAGTGCTTTTCTGACGTTTTTGTCCCAATATAGCGAGAAGGTCCTAGCCTTTAGTGCTTCTAATCCTGGGCGAAAATTATTACCGAAAATATAATAATTCTGAGGTCTTGAGAATATGCCTAACTCTTTCATCAGCTCGATAACGTGGTTCGGGATAGTAACCACGGCGTCTCGACCATTTTTAGTGTTAGCCCCGCTTAGAGAGAGCGTCTTTTTCTTTGTTGATACATCTCTGATTCGTAGGCTGCACATTTCTCCAGGGCGAACGAACAGATAGTGGAGAAAATAGCATGCAAGCAGGAAGTGTTTGTTTTCTTTCTCAAGGTAAGATTTAAGCTGCCGCAGAACATCGTTAGGTATAACGTCTCGATTTTTATGCTGCAGTTTTGTCGTTACATTAATGCCGTCAGTCGGATTTTTCTGAACATACCCTCGTTCAACAAGATAGCTGGAGAAGGACTTTAGCCAGCCGATATAATTATTTCTAGTTCTTAGAGTATTATTTCGTCCGACCAGCACATAATCTAAGAACTTACTGATTAGAGTTTTATTGAACTGATATATATAAGTAATATGTTCGTCGCCGTTTAACCACTTTTGCAGGAAGTCTAATTTACCCTCATAGTTGCGTCGAGTGCCAGGCTTCAGTCCACCTTCTTTTACCATTTTCGCTAGATATGCTCTGTATTTACCGCATACATCTGCAAATAACGCGTACTCTTCCTGATTAGATTCTTCTATCCAAGGGTTCCATCCTTCAAGAAGCTTTTGAGTAATACGCTTAATGAGAGCTTCGCCGTACACTCGCTGATTTCGCTTACCCTTTATGTGTCCTAGCATAATCTTTTTTAGGCGCAACTTTCCGTAGCAAGGATCGAAAACTTTAAAGGAAACGTAGCATTCAGAGGCCTGATGCAATTTTGGAGTAGTCCACCCAATAATCTCTTGAATGGACTCTTTGTTTTTACAAACATAATTTTTTTTGGTCATTTCTCTAATTTTCTTAGTGAAACGCCCTAGTTAATATTATTATACCTTATTATATATATAACGCACCATTCAAAGATATATTTCATGGATCCGTCTTTTTTTGTAACTACTCAGCACCCCTATAGAAAACTTCTCGTTAATAAAGTATAAACTTGAT
>ENA-UABT01000083-UABT01000083.1-human-gut-metagenome-genome-assembly--contig:-NODE-83-length-27885-cov-6.859504_pt1 | contig 27885 bp, 20 predicted proteins | sample MGYA00243875_ERZ654217 | MGnify/ENA primary metagenome ERZ654217 (study PRJEB26926, sample SAMN06165018) | human gut metagenome | biome: ENVO:00009003; feature: ENVO:2100002; material: ENVO:00002003... | reverse complement strand
AACGAGACGGGTGTCGTTTTTTCTGAAAATATGGCAAAAGAGACGTAAAAAGCCTCTTTTGCCATATTGCTTATGGATTCTTTTCGCCATATTTGCAGGAGATTTGAGCGTTGGCCGGACAAAGGCACGCCTTGACACAGACCTGATTATTTTACAGAACCAAATTATTAAAACTATCATGAAATCTTATTTTAGAATCCTGTCGGCATTGTCTGCAGTCGCTGCCGTCATCGCGTTCTCCGGATGCGGTGGGAAAGAGCAAGAACAGCCAAAGCCTGACCCGGTAAAGGTAAGCGGTGTGTCGATCGACAAGCCTACCCTTAGCATGACTGAGGGTGAAACCGCTAATCTAACAGCTATCGTTATGCCGGAGAATGCCACCAACAAGGCCGTGGCGTGGAAGAGCGGCAATTCCGGCGTGGCCGATGTTGACGCCAGCGGAAAAGTCACTGCCGTGAAAGCCGGCACCTCCGACATCACTGTCACCACGGCGGACGGCGGCAAGACCGCTACCTGCAAGGTGACCGTGGCCTCCAAGGCCGTTCCTGCCACCGGACTTACCCTGAGCCTTTCGAGCGTCGCATTCGTCGAAGGACAGACGAAGTCCATCAATGCCACTGTCACGCCGTCCAACTCCACGGACGAGGTTATCTGGCCGAGTCCTGCCCAGCTCACCTCCAACGGCGGAGGGTCGTACACCGCCAAGAAGGCTGACGATTCAGAGAGCTTCGACCTCGAAGTGAAAGCAGGTGCGGCGAGCGCGAAGGCCGGCGTGACGGTCTATCCGATGTGGTTCGTTGAATTCCTCACTGACAAACTGGTGCCTGACGGATCCACGAGCACAATCACTGAAGGTGGCGAGTTGACCTGCTACTTCTCGAAGAAGAAGACCGGAATCACAGGCGATTTCTACATCGGGGATGACATCCTTCCTGCGGGTGATTTCACCGTCAGCTCCTCGGAAGCCGGCATCGCCACTGTGGAAAAGGTGGTCGTCAGCAGCAAGTACAATGGTTTCAAGGTGGTGGGCAAGAAGTTAGGCTCTTCCACTATCACCGTCAAGATCGGCGATGTGTCCAGATCAATCAAGGTGACCGTGACCGAGAAGACCGTTCCGGCGACGGGACTTACCCTGGCTCCTAAGAGCCTCGAATTAGTCGAGGGACAGACTAAGTCCATCAATGCCACGGTCGCGCCGTCCAACACCACGGACGAGGTTGTCTGGCCGAGTCCTGCCCAGCTCACCTCCAACGGCGGAGGGTCGTACACCGCCAAGAAGGCTGACGATTCAGAGAGCTTCGACCTCGAAGTGAAAGCCGGTGCGGTGAGCGCGAAGGCCGGCGTGACGGTCTATCCGATGTGGTTCGTTGAATCAGTATCCGACAAACTGGTGCCTGATGGCTCCACGTATAAACTCGATAAAGACGAGAATATAGCTTGCTTCTTCTCAAAGCAGAAGTTTTCTGCCACTCGTAAAGTCTTAATCCATAATGGCATCCTCCCTGAGGGTGATTTCGCCGTCACCTCCTCAAACAACAGCGTCGCCACTGTTAAAAAGGTGTCCTTCCAAACCGCATCCATAGTATTCAACGGATTTAGAGTGTCAGCTTTAAATGTAGGTAGTTCCACGATCACCGTCAAGATCGGCGACGTGTCCAGGTCATTCAATGTGACCGTGACCGAGAAGACCATTCCGGCGACGGGACTTACCGTCAGCCCTCAGAAGATCGCATTCGTCGAGGGACAGACGAAGTCATTCGGAGCCACCGTCACGCCGTCCAACACCACGGACGAGGTTGTCTGGCCGAGCAGTTCCTACCTCACCTCCAACGGCGGAGGGTCGTACACCGCCAATAAGCTTGGCTTTGACAACTATGTCGGCTTCGATCTAGATGTGAAAGCCGGCTCGGTGAAAGCGAAGGCCGGTGTGATGGTTTATCCGATGTGGTTTGTCCATTATAGTAAGAACAATTATGAGTTGGTACCTGATGGCTCCACGTATAAACTCGATAAAAACAAAAAGATAGCTTGCTACTTCTCAAAGAAGAAGTCTTATGCCACTCATGAAGACCGAATCGATAGAGACATCCTCTCTGAGGGTGATTTCACCGTCACCTCCTCAGACAACAGCGTCGCCACTGTTAGAAAATCGACCGTTGGAGCCGGAGGCAGAATATACCACGGATTTGATGTGTCAGCTTTAAATGTAGGTAGTTCTACGATCACCGTCAAGATCGGCAATGTGTCCAGATCATTCAAGGTGACCGTGACCGAGAAGACCGTTCCGGCGACGGGACTTGATGTCACCCCTCGGAATCTCACTTTTGTCGAGGGACAGACGAAGTCATTCAGTGCCGCCGTCACGCCGTCCAACTCCACGGACAACGTTGTCTGGCCGAACAGTTCCTACCTCACCTCCAAGGGCGGAGGGACGTACACCGCCAATAAGCTTGGCTTTGACAACTATGTCGGCTTCGAGCTCGATGTGAAAGCCGGCTCGGTGACCAAGAAGGCCGGTGTGACGGTCTATCCGATGTGGTTCGCCAGGTTGAATGACAATAAGTATGAGTTTGTACCTAATGGCTCCACGTATAAACTCGATAAAAACATAAGGATGACTTGCTACTTCTCAAAGAAGAATTTTGATATCACTGATGATCACATAATCGATAATCGCATCCTCCCTAAGGGTGATTTCACCGTCACCTCCTCAAACAACAGCGTCGCCACTGTTAGAAAAGAGACCATGGGAGGCGGAGAATGGAACGGATTCAGTGTGTCAGCTTTAAATGCAGGTCGTTCCACGATCACCGTCAAGATCGGCAGCGTGTCCAGATCTTTCGATGTGCTTGTACAAGTCCCTGCGACGGGTATTACCCTGAATCCTACGAGCCTCTTTTTTGTCGAGGGACAGACGAAGTCATTCAGTGCCACCGTCACGCCGTCCAACTCCACGGACGAGGTTGTCTGGTCGAATCATTTCTTATTTGAAAACAAAGGTGGAGGCACGTACGCCGCCAACCGAGTTACCAAAATTAGAAAAGAACAAATTACTGTGAAGGCCGGCTCGGTGAGCGTGAAGGCCGACGTTACGGTCTGTCCGATGTATTTCTTTGATTTTTATACTAAAAAGTCGCACTACGACACTTCGACGAGTTCAGATAACGTAGTTATCAAGAAAGGCCAGAAAGCGTTCCTCTGCTTCTCAAAAACGGGAAAGTACAAAAGCAAAGCTGACTTGGTCGAAAGATCTGTCCTGTCGCCAACTGAGATTCGCCTTCATTATGATAAGAATCTTTTCAATGCGAAGGTCGTGACCTACGATAACAAATACGTAGGATTCGAGATAGAAGCTCTGAATAAAGATGATTATTTACAAGATTATATACAATTTTTCGATGTCAGAATCGGAAAAGTGGAAAAACATTTTAATGTGAGAGTGAAAAAATAACAAGGCATCATAAATACTCTACTCGTTGACTTTATTCGGAAGGAGGGCATGCAATGGTATGCCCTCCTTCTTGTTTGTGCCCCCTCCCGGCCAAATCGATCCGCTCCGGAGGCTTGCCCGGAAGCGTGCCCGGCGCGTGTTGGCTCCGTCCGCAAAATCTTCCGGCGGGGGCTGCGGAGATATTCAAATGAATTTGTACCTTTGTGTGCGATATGGCTAAAGGAAAACTTTATTTGATTCCCTCGCCGTTGGGGGAATATGATCCGGCCCAGGTCATTCCGGCTCCGGTGCTGGAGCGTCTGAGGTCGATTCGGAAATATGTTGTCGAAGAGGCCAGAACGGTGCGGCGCTATCTGTCCGCGGCGGGGCTTAGGGGACACATCGGCGAATTGGAACTCAGGGAGCTGAATGAGCACACTCAACCTTCAGAGGTCGAGAGTCTTCTGTCATTGTTTTCCGATCCGGACGGATCGCCGTCCGATGTCGGGCTGATCTCCGAGGCGGGGCTGCCGGCTGTGGCGGATCCGGGGGCTCGGCTGGTCGCGCTCTGCCATATTCATGGAATACAGGTCGTGCCGATGGTCGGGCCCTCGTCGCTGATGCTCGCGCTGATGGGGTCGGGGCTCAACGGTCAGTGTTTCGCGTTCTGCGGCTATCTGCCGGCCAAGACGGATGAGCGGCGCAAGGCCATCCGCGAGATCGAGCGGCGCTCCTCACAGTTGAACCAGACGGAGATGTTCATTGAGACACCCTACCGCAACGATTCGATGATGGCTGATCTGCTGGCCGCGCTGCAGCCGAAGACCCGCCTTAGCATCGCCGCTGACATCACCCTGCCGGACGAGACCATCATGACCCGGACGGTCAGGGAGTGGCAGAAGTCTCCGGTCGTGATCGGCAAGCGGCCGTGCGTGTTCCTTATACTTGCTTAATTGACAGTTAGTTTGTTATTTTTAATAAGATGAAGAAGATTATCTCATTTGTTTTGCTGGCGGTGCTGATCGCCGCTCCGGCCAGGGCCGGGGTAAAGGCTCCGAAGGATGAAAAGGTAAAGAACGTTATCCTGATAATTGGTGACGGAATGGGACTTGGAGCCGCTGCCGCCTGGATGGCGAACAACGATTTCGGGCCGACCTGCTTTGACCGCTCGCAGTTCGCGGCGATCGTCAAGACTTATTCTGCCAACAGCAAGACCACTGATTCCGCCGCCGCGGCCACGGCGATGGCGACCGGCCACAAGACCAACAACAGCATGCTCGGTATGCTTCCGGACAGCACCAAGCCGGCCAGCATCGCCCGGCTTGCGAAGGAAAAAGGCAAGTCTGTGGGGATAGTCGTCACATCGTACGTTCTGGACGCCACTCCTGGGGCGTTCTATGCCCATGTGGCCCGACGGGGAGAGAGAAAGAACATCGCCGAGGATCTGATCGCGTTCAGGCCTGACGTGATCGTGGGAGGAGGACGGAAGTATTTCACGGCGCCGAAATACACCGATGTCAACCTCGTGGAGAAGGCCAAGGACGCGGGCTTCACCTATGTCGGGTCCCCTGAGGAGTTCTACACCACCCGGGCCACTCCGATTCTGGGACTGTTTGATGACGGTCCGGAGATCGAGGCCACGCAGACGGATTCCGACCTGCTGACGGATCTGGCCGGGCACACGCTTGAGATCATCGGAGCCAACAAGCATGGCTTCTTCGCGATGTTCGAAGGCTCGCTGATCGACCATGCCGCCCATGCCAACAACACCGAGGATGTGATCTGGAGAATGGAGGCGTTTGACAAACTGGTCAACAGCGCCTTCGACTATGCCGACGCACACGAGGGAACGCTCGTGATCGTGACAGCCGACCATGAGACCGGCGGTGTCTCTCTGGTTCCGGGCAGCAAGGATTTCACTAAAGGGGAGAGCGGTCTCGGCGTGAAGTACTCGACAACAGGCCACACGGCGGCTCCGGTGGTGCTTTATTCCTATGGAGCGTCCGCCTGGAGATTCAGCGGAGTGATGGAGAACACGGACATATTCAAAAGAATCAAGAGTGTTTTGATAGACAAAAGATAGCCTTTATGAAAAAGACTTTACTGATCGTGGTGACGCTGATGGCCCTCATGCCGTCGGCGTCAGCCATTTCCGGCCCCGGGGACATCATACCGGCCCCGGTAAAATACGTGACCTCCGGTGAGGGATATTCCTTGAAAAAGGATGGGAGCGACATTCGGGTCCATCTGGCTGACAGGCGCTTCTCCAAGGAAATCAAGGGATTGAATATTCCGGAATTCGCGCGGGACGAGGCCTACAGGCTCACCGTCGGGAAAAAGGGGATCGACATCTTCGCCCTCACGGAAACCGGTGTCTACCGCGCCAGGACGAGCCTCGGGATGATGCTTGACAGGGATTCCACCCTGAGTCATTGCGAGATTCTTGACTACCCGAGATTCCGCCACAGAGGCCTGATGCTGGACATTTCCCGCAATTTCCGTGACAAGGACTTCATCCTTAAGCAGTTGGATGCGATGGCTGCGGTGAAGATGAGCACGCTCCACCTACACCTGACCGACGACGCGGGGTGGCGGATCCAGATCGACGCCTATCCCGAGCTGACCCGGAAGGCGGCATGGCGGGTAGGGAAGACTTACGAGGAATGGGTTGGCGGAGGGAAGGAATATTCCCTGGAAGGCGCTCCGTTCGCATCGGGAGGCTACCTGACGAAGGCTGATGTCAGGGAGATTGTTGAATATGCCGCGGCCCGCCACATCGACATCATCCCGGAGATCGAGCTTCCGGGCCATTCCGGCGAGGTGCTGGCGGCCTATCCTGAGCTCTCCTGCCTCAGCCCGGACGGCACGGAACACCGCATCTCTGGCGACCTCTGCCCCGGAAAGGACGGGACTTTCGGGATGTTCGAGGCGATCCTTGACGAGGTGATCGGGATGTTCCCTTATGAATATGTCCACATTGGCGGCGATGAGGCCTCGAAGCGCAATTGGAAGGAGTGTCCTGACTGCCGCCGCAGGATGGAGGCCGAGGGTCTTAAGGATGTGGACGAACTGCAAAGCTATCTGGTCAACAGGGTGACAAGGTTCCTTGAGTCCAGAGGCCGCCACGCCATCGGCTGGGACGAGATCCTGGACGGAGGACTCGCCGAAGGTGCCGCCGTGATGTCCTGGAGAGGCACGCAGGGCGGAATCACCGCCGCCGGTATGGGACACGATGTCGTGATGTCGCCGGGGGACTACTGCTACTTCGACTCCAGTCAGGACGCACCATTCTCCCAGCCGAAGTCCTTCAGCGGCTACCGTCCGCTTGAGCAGGTCTATTCCTTCAACCCGACCGACGGCATCGACAATGAATATGTCGCCCACATCCTCGGCCTTCAGGCCAACCTCTGGTCCGAGTTCGTCCCGACAGGGGAGTACATGGAGTACCTCCTCTACCCTCGCGCCTTCGCCATCGCCGAGATCGGCTGGAGTCCGGCCGGAAGCAAGGACTATCCTCGTTTCAGGGAGAATGCCGTGAGGCTTGCGGAGAGCCTTCGCTCAAAAGGTTACAACGCATTTGATTTGAGGAACGAGATCGGTCCGAGGCCGGAGTCTCTGAAACCTCTTGACCATCTTGCGGCCGGTGTGAAGATCACCTATAACGGCCGGAAATATTCCAATGGCTATCCCGCCGGAGGTGACAACGCCCTTGTGGACGGCCTTCGCGGAGGCTGGTTCTACAAGGACAACCGCTGGCAGGGATTCCTTTGTGATGTCGATGTCACCATCGACCTCGGCTCTGTCAAGGACATCCACTACGTAGGCGCGACCTTCCTCTCCCACACCTCCGCCGAGGTAGGTTTCCCGGTCAGGACGGAGGTCCGCTTCTCCGAGGACGGTGTCACCTTCACCGATCCCGTAGTCTGCCTGCTGCAGGTCCCGGACACCGACTCCTGCGCCCTTCTGAACACCCTAGGCACAGCAGTCAACGCCAAAGCCCGCTACATCAAGTACAAAGCCGTCCGCGACGACGTGACCAAGAACCGCAACCACGCCTTCATCTTCATCGACGAGATAGTGGTCAACTAGCGCGGTAGAAGCAGCGGAAATCATACGGCTAATCGAAAGACATGTCATTTAATGACACATTTTTCGGTTTGCTTTAGGATGCCTGAAAAGCACGTTTTACAGAGTTACTCCATAAGAACATGGTTTACAGGGTGACTTCATAAGAACATGGTTTACAGGGCGACTCCGACTGAACACGGTTTGCAAGGTGACTTCATAAGAGCACGTTTTGCAGGGTGACTCCATTCCCGCCTTTTACGAAATACGTTCAGCCGAAGAGGCCTCTGGCGCCGGTGGATTGATGAATATGCTGAAAAAGTCGAAGGGAACTGTGATAGTTTTTCATCATATTCATCAATTGGCGGCCTTCTATGCCCTCTTCGGCTGAACGTGTTTTGTAAAAACTCCGCGCCGGCGTTCACATCTCGCCGGCGGTTGCATTTCTATTGAGATCCGAGACTGTTTGAAACTTTTTTAATGAATTAATGATTATTTTTGTACGGTGATCGCTCATCAGAGGACGTTTATCAGTGTTGTGAGACTATTCGGGATATTCATCAGACTGGTTGCGGCGGCGGTCGCCGCAATGGTATCCTCCTCCTGCGGGAACAGGGAGGCAGGGCGTATTATGGACTCCGCCGAGGACGTTATGTGGACAAGGCCTGACAGTGCTTTGGCCGCGTTGGAGTCAATCGACACACTGAACCTTAGGACTAAGGCACAGCGCGCGAGGTACTCGTTGATGTACACAATGGCTCTTAACAGGAATTGGATAGACACGGCGGATCTTCGCGTCATACAACCCGCCGCAAGGTACTACGAGCGTCACGGCTCCAAAGACGACAAGATGAAGATGTACTATTATCTTGGGACTGTTTATCATAGTGCGGATGACCTTGATTCCGCAATAGAGAGCTATATCAGAGCGAAGGAATATTCTACTGGTTCGGACAACTATATGTTCAGAGGATTAATCAGTTCCGCCATTTCTGATGTCTATGCACAGAACAATAATTATTATGAAAGTATTTCATATAGTGAGGAGGCTTGTGACTATTTCTCGCAAGCGAATGATGCTTTTCGTCTTTGGAACACGACAGGAGTTTTGGCTTGTTATTATTCGAACATTCAGGATTGGACTAAGGCGGATAGCCTTTATACAGTATTCTTTTCTCAGCCGGTTCGTGATACTTCTATCTATGCATTGCACTTGATGAGTCTGGCTTTTAATAACTACTTTAAACCAGATTCAAACCCTCAAGAGTCCATTGACTTGTTTAATAAAGCCACTCTGGAATTCGGGAAAAAACCATCGTTTCTCGATTATTGTGTCTATGCCGGTGCTTCTGAACTTTTAGGAGACAAAGAGACCGCTGATGATATAATCAGTCAATTGGCAAATAGCGGGATGGATTCTACTACATTAAATATTTGGCGTTACAGAATATTCAAACATAGAGAAGATTATAAAACGGCATTGAGTCTACTTGAGCGATCAATAACAGATCGGGATTATGAGGTCCTGCAAACTGTGAAACAGTCAGTCGCTTTGGCAGAATCCGACTATTATGAGAACAAGTCTTTACTGTTGGATAGCGAGCGGAAGATACAAAGCTTGAAAAAATGGATTGTATCACTCTTTTGCGTGATGGTGATTGCATTCGCAGTTGTGTTTTATTCCATTGTGGATAAAAAATGGCGTAGTCAGTTGGAGGAAATGACCTCTGTCAATGATGAGGTAAACCAACGGCTTAACGAAGTTCTTCTTTGCGAGGCGGGACATCTGCGTTCAATAGATTCACTTGTGTCAACGAATGAACAGGCTAAAAAGGAAATAGAGACCTTGTCATGGAAACTGTCTGCTGCAGGTAAGGAGTCCATGGTTGTTAATTTGAGGAGTAAGTATGTAGAGGCGAATAAGCGGCATTATCGCCAACTGAATGAACTGTGTCATAAATATCTGGAGGCAGGCATGTCATCCAGAGGTGGGAAAGACAAGATATATGCTGAGGTGAAAAGAATTCTGACAATACTAGATGAACCTAACCAAAAAGCTCTTGAGTCAATGCTTGATGACAATTTAGAGGGTATAATGACAAAACTGAGGATGGCGATGCCGGATGTGACCGAGAAGGATTTCCGGTTTATAGCCTTTTTAATTCTTGGCTTTGACACTAAAACTATTGCCAGAATAATGGGTTACAATGCAAGTACAGTCTATACGAAGCGCTATAATTTCAAGAACCGAATCTCAAAATTGAATTGCGAAGAGAGCAATTTCTTTATGGAATTTATATCATGATGTATGTAACTACTTGAAAATGTTACTGTTGTAAAATCTTTTAATTTGCTTGATGCTTATTAAAGGATTGATAATTAGTCATTTATTGATTGAAAAGTGAAAAACTGATTTTCAATGCTTTCTTGAATTAATTGAAACTCAATGGTTTGCCCTTCGTGTAAAGTGAAACTATTTTTCATTGGATTCAAATTCGTTTTACATAACTTTGCAATTGTTAAAACGATGCAAACTTTGTGTACTATGAAAAGAATCCTTACTACTCTGATGGCAATTTTACTGATGTGCCTAACCGGCTTATCCTTTGCGGACGAAGTCACAAAAATTATTATCATTGAGAAACCCATCGTCAGTGAAGGTAATAAAAACGTCAATCGTGCTCCAGCCAAGCCTAAAATCGAAGGTTATTATTCTTCTTTTACATGTAGCCTTGAACTTGTTTTCACATCAAATATCGGGATGGTCACGGTGTCGCTGGAGAATCAGACCACAGGAGAAACCCAAGACCATGTCGGTAACAGTGCCTTAGGACAGATGATAATGCCGATCGAATCAAATTCTGCATACCGAATGGATATCGTGACAGATACCGGGCGGACCTTTTATGCTATATTCTTTGTTGGAGGTGAGGATGAAAATCCTGACGTGCTCAATTTGAGATGTAAATGATATGTTATCGCGAAATCATATAGTGTAGGTGAACTGATCACCGTAAGTTTAACTTAAATCTCTTTTTTTGATATGAAAAAAGGAATATTGTGGGCAGTGTCGGTTCTTTTACTGATATGCTCTGGCGCATCAGTTATGTCCTTGTTTAAGGCATCTTCTTCAGACTTATTCAAGGCAAATGTGGTGGCATTGGCGAATGATGCTAACGAATCATCTATCGGTGAGACCATAAGAGAGGTGCTTGGATGCCCTGGTGGTCAAAACAAATGTTTTACTGGATCAGTGAAAGTTGGACCTGTCGAGACATCTGGCACATGGTATTTACCATAAATAGTAGATTGTACAGCATAGCTAAGCATGTTTGGCTATGCTGTATAATTCCCATTATTTCTTTTGCTTGCGCGAGAGAAGAGGTTGATTTGCTGAAATCATTTGATGATGCGAAAAAACTGTCTCCCGACATGACGGTCGAAGGTATTATTGATAGTGAGCCTTTTGGATTTGCTGTAAGGGATTCCATCGCCTTCTTCTATAGTTCAATGATGGGTGAGGATCAGCTTTTGGCCGTGAACATGAATGACAACAAGCGGTACACGGCATTGAAGATAGGCCGTGGCCCGGGTGAGGCGATTCACGTCAATTCGATAGCATTGTCAGGAGACACCCTTAACGTTGAGGCGGAACCTGAAATGACGCTTCAATATAGGTTTGACCGTATTCCTGAGACATTGCTGAAGCCATTCAATGTGATCGAACATCCTGGAGTGTTGGGTCGTGGGGAGATGACAGCCTTTTTGCATAACTATGATGATCCTGAGAACTCAACGATGTATGCCTCCATTCCGAGGAACGACTCTACAGTAGTGTTCTGGGGGAAGTTCCCTGAAGGAGACAAAATGGAGTATCCTGCTTTTGACGAATCGAAGCAAACCGCCTATCAAGGGCATCTTGTCATTTCTCCGGATTGTACAAAAGCCGTGTTTGTCTTTTACTATGCGATAGGGTTTGATGTGTTGGATCTTGGCGAACATACTGTCCGGCACTTCTTCTGGAAACATCCACAGGTGAATATTCAATATATCGACATGCTTAGTGTCAACTTGGTAAAAGGGACAGATGGTTGGCAGAGAGGTTTTTGCGATGCCGGCGTCACAGATAAACATATCTATCTTTTGTATAAAAATACAGATGCTTCGTTTGTGTTGGTATATGATTGGGATGGAGAGCCTGTCAAAGCGTATTCGTTTGAGGAAGAAGTTATTAAGATATTTGTGGAACCAACGGGGACAAAGTTATATACATTGTCCATTGATGAAAATTATGAATGCGATTTAAATATCTATACCCGAGTCTGATTATACTTGCCGTTCTTGCTTCTGTGCTGTTGTATTCATATTTGCGGAGTAATAGGACGTATTCAAGTATAGTTGAAAAATCATATGGACAGAAATTATCTATTCCAGATGATTTATTACGTGTGTCGGGAGATTTGGATTCGTGTAATTTTGATGGCGAAAGAATCGTTGTGTTCATCAATGGGAAAGAATGTGCTCTATGTTACATAAGGGTGTTTGCTGTCTGGAATTATGTAAATGATTTGGCGAAAAGGTCTCATGCACAACTGATGTTTATTTTTGACCCGGATGAAGAGGATGCTCCATCATTGATACCATATTTGAGACTGGTCAAAGAATTTAACATTTTCCTTGATGTGGATCATAGGTTCGTCATGCAGAATGATTTTCTTATGTTGGACAGTAAATATGATGTCTTCCTTATTGATAAGGACAACAAGGTCGTCTTAAGAGGTAATCCTACATTGGGAGATGCCATGTTGCATCTTTATGAAGAGATTTTGTCAAAAAGTAATGGACTATATTATTAACTGTGACTAGATTTTGTCATGTTAAACAACTTTTAATAAAGTATTAAAATGAAAAAGTATTTTATAATTACAATTGTGGCGCTTTTATTGTCGGCCGTAACAACGCTTGTCGTGTCTCATGACACAAAAGAGAACTTAATGATGCTTATGGCACGGTCTGTTGAGGTTTTTGGCAAAGATGATAACAATACAGATGTGTCAACTCCTGTAATAATCGTTACTTGTCATTGCAATGCATTATTGGGACATACATGCAGGGCAAATCACAATGGTGCGACTTGTGCGGGAGGTGAGAATATTCAATGTTCCAGTTATGATGGCAACTGCTAGTATGTTTACTGAGTCATCGTCAAATAATGCAAGGCTGCTGTCAAAGGCAGCCTGCATTGTCGTCTTGATTATGCTTAGTTCTTGTGGAGGTCGTAAAAATGCTTATGAGCAAATACCACGGTTGCACGGAACTGTGCTGGAATCTAAGCGTACTATGGTTGAGCTTGAAAAAGTTCAATTGGATTCTGTTCATTGCTCCGGGGAGTCGATTTCAGGAGTGACTCCTTCTGGCCGTATATTCTACTATGACATTTATTTTTGCTGGCTATATGAGTTCAACACCGATGGCACACTTGCCGGACGCTATATGGGTTATGGTAGAGGACCGGAAGAATCAATGGTGAAACAGTGTGTGTTAGGATCTATGTCAAAAGATGGTGAATTTGCGCTTATGGGAGGATCTCTTGATTTTGAATATTTTACTAAAGATCATAAGGTGATTAATTATTTTATGATTACCAAGAGCCGGGATGATTCGTCTCCGGAAGACTTTTTGACATATTCCAACCCTGTGTTTGATGCATCCGCGCGTCTCTACGATGGAAAAATGTATATGGGTATGACTAGTGATAATCCGGCGTTCGCTTATTTTTTCACAAACACTGAATATTTGGAAAACTCATATCGGATAGGAATTGTTGATTTGAAGTCTGGCGAGGCACTGCCGATGGCGGTGAAAGGATTCCCGTCAGTGTACGAGTCGGATCCATATAAATACACAAGTTTTGATTGTGTGGATTTCGACATTGATAATGAGGGGAATATGTATCTGGGCTTTCAAGCGGATTCATCGATTTATGTTTTTGATAAAGAATTCCGGCCGAAGTTTGCTTTTGGCGTGGCTGGATCAGCGATGGATTTATCATATAATAAGATTCAAACCGAGTCGGATCTTCCGTTTTTCATGGAGAACATTGAGACCAAAGGTTATTATTCCAGGATAGAGTATATTGATGAGACAGGAATATGCTTCCGTTCTTACAAAAAAGGTTCTCATGCTCAATATGATGGATTACAGATCTACAAAGACGGGGATCTGATAGGAGACTGCGAAGTGCCTAAGTCATTCAAAGTTATGGGATATGTCGCACCTTATTACTACTCACAAGTATTCAATGGCGATGATGATGGTGAATTGATGATGTATCGATTCCGGTTATGAAAAAAAAGTTCGTGATAACGATACTGATGGTGATAACATTGATCTCTGTTTTTTGGACGATTATATTAGTGGTGATTGCCGTGAACAGAAAGTCACCATCAGTATCATTGATGGATATCAGAAAAGAAACAGATGATGTCGTCGCTAAACCTAACACATTGATGATGATTCGGGATTTGAATCTCAAAGGGCAAAGATTGAGTCAGGGTGACACATTAAAAGCAGTATATAATTTAATCAATGTAGGGGAAGACACATTGTTTATTCTGAATGTGAATCCTGATTGTATATGTACCGACTATTCGCTTAGTTCAAAGTTCGCTACTCCTGGGGATTCGATTAGTTTGGAATTGGTGGTGGATTTGGAGCATAAATACGGGGAGAATCTTGTACACGTTGTCATTGAGGCTAATACCGAAAAGAGAATGGAGATGATACGATTACCATTTTATGTGGAATATGCCAAAAGTGATGATTCGGAGGGAATAACGACAAAAAGACTGTTTACATTAAAGAAAATGAAAGTTGGAGAAAAGAAAATAATCCAGTCTTTCATTGTCAACAACTCTTCAAAGAGCGTATTTATTGAAGTGCTGACCTCTTGTGACTGTATAGAAGTTGAACCAAGGAGAATGCTGGTCAAATCAGACGATAGATTTAAGTGTTCAATTATCGTTGAGCCGCATGTCGCGGGGGAGTATTCAGAATATTTTTTGCTACGTATTGATGGTGGGAAAAATTTGATAAGAATTGATGTTAAGGGTAATGTCCTGGATAATTAACCATCGCATAAATTTGTATGAGTTAGAATTGTAATCGCGAATAATGGAATGGTGGCGAATCACAGAATACTGAGACTGTTAGTAAAAATAATATGTAGTATCTTCATATTGGCAATTATGTATGCTGCCATCCGGGTTTTTATCTGTGATTCATTTGTGGTAAAAGGACACTCTATGGAACCTGTTTTATATAGTGGTGACCGTGTATATGTCAGTAAACTAAGAATGGGAGCACGAATATATCTGGATTATGATTTTTCAAAGACATCGCTATCTTCATTTCGCATGCCTGGTTTGTCTTCGGTAAATATCGGAGACATTGTGGTGATGAATTATCCTTATGCCAAGTCGGATGATACAATAACATTTAAGATTAATCTTGTATATGTCAAACGATGCTATGGGGTACCTGGTGACACAGTGAGAATTTCGAATGGTTTCTATTTAAATCCTCGCACGGGAGGAAAGATAGGGGATCAATCCTATCAGCGAATCCTTTCAGTTATGCCGGATTCTGTACTTTTGGGAAGTGGTGTTAAAATAAACATACCTCAACAAGATGTAACCAGAGGATGGACGATTCGGAATTTCGGCCCAATGTATGTTCCACGTAAAGGAGACGTAGTTGATATTGATGTCGGCAGTTATAAGCTGTGGCAACGTCAAATCCTTTATGAAACAGGAAATCAGTTTGTAGAAAGAGACGGGAAGGTTTATATTGGTAATACACCAATCAGACGTTATACTTTTAGAACCAATTGGTATTTTTTAGGCGGCGACAACGTCTTGAATTCGCGCGACAGCCGCTACTTCGGCCTTGTGCCGGAAGAGTACATTGTCGGGATCGTGATCCGATGAGAAAAATTTACTGCCTTGATGCATATTCCGTAAATATTTGGTAAATTAGCGAACACTAAAAGGTTAGCACACGATGAACCTTAACCATAGAATAACCACGGTTGCGGTTTGCAGTTGTAAAACCAATAATTATATGCTTATGAGAAAAAAAGTTTTTTATTACTAAGTGCAGTTTGCCTTGTCTCTGCCTTATTTACCTTTAATGCCTATGCGGGAATAGAAGACGCGGGGGATATTACTCTACCAGAAGGAGATCTCGATGTTGTGAATCGCTGCCGGTGCAAACACGGAGGGTGCTATGGCGGAAATGCTGTCTCTTTAAGAGCCGCTTGTGCAAAGTCGAATGATCTTTTGAATTGTGCTGACTTTGCGGGAAATTGTCCGTGATATTGTTTTATAAGCATTTGTGGAATTAATTGATTTATAGAATGAGACGTTTTATTCTTTTAATTACCCTATTCTTCATGGGTTATGGAGTATCTGCTTCGAGTTTTGACAATGCGCAGGACACGTTGCATGCTTCTGTGGTCAGAGGGGAACGTAGCGCACGCTCCATCGTCAAGGATGCGGCGCGTGATTTCTCTAAGAACTATGCTGATTATTACGCCTCATTCTTGATCATACGGACCATTAAGTGCGACGGGAAATACAGAGAGGTGCAAGGCGCTGTGGGCGTGTTCGCCTCTCTGGATTTCAACCAGAAAACAAACACAAAACTCTACTGGGATGACCGAAACGCAATGGGAAGACTGTACGTCTGCGACACTTTTGTCAGCGAGAGCCTTTTCGCTGACAAGAATGAGGTCAATCCGGTCTTGAGTGTTAACTCGAAAGGCCAGACTAATGGGGTGGACGCACTTAAGGTTAATTATGTCAACTACTTCGATGTGTCTGCCCTGGACCGGAAAAGAGCCGTTGAGATATTCTCGCCCCTGAACCCCAAGATGGTAGGCAGCTACAGCTACAAGAGTTACGGCACCGCCAAGGTAGGCGGCAGGGATGTCCGTGTCATCAATTTCCGCTCGAATGCCAAAGAACTTTCCATCAAAGAGAGGATCCTGTGTTCAGGACAGTTGTTCATTGACTATGACGGGCGGGTTCAAAAGATTGTGGTGAAAGATATGGATGACAGGTTCACAAGATATGTCAGGAACTTTTCACCGATGTCCCTTGCCACCCCGTACACCTACACGATAACCTACGGTGAGAAGAACGGAAAAATCTACTCCGAGAGCATAAGACAGGAATTGTCATGGAGAGTACCAGAGGGCGGTGCCGAAGACCTTTACTGCGCTGAGACAAACCCTTTCCGCAACCCGTTCAAGAATCGTGTAGAGACGGATTTCATGATGAGGTTCTCGGAACCCCAGATGGTCAAGTCCGGAGAGGAGCATGGCGAGGCTACTCCGGCGTACAGTATCTTGTGCTACAATGATTCACGTGATTTCAACTTTTGGAAGCGGATACTCTCAAAGGAGATTGATTTGGTTCGATTCATGAAGGACACGGGAACAACGTGGGACATCCTTTGCGGACAGACTCAGACGCGGCAGGAGAGAGACCTTGTTGTCCGCTGTGGGAACGATGATGCCAAGGTGTTAAAGGAGAAGAAGAAGTTGGACGCGAAAGCTTCCAGGGCGAGGAAAACTTATCAGTTATTATTCAAAAAAGACTATACAGATGGTTTCAAATAGTCATAGATGCCTTATTCTTGGCAATAAAGTTTTAATAGTCATTGTATTGTCAACGCTGCTCGGACTCTTGCCCGCATGCACCGGAAGTGACAGTCCGTACGATAGCGTCGAACACTTCGGAAAAGAGAACATAGTTCGCACATCCTTGGTGTTTGACACCTTGAGGCTGGATGCCCAATATACATCCCTTTCCGGACAGTGGCACATGAAGGACAGCCTCTTGTGTTTCGTCGATGAATATGCCGTCGGGATCAAGGAGTATGACCTCAGTGGTCACTTCATGGGGGAGCATATCCGCCAAGGGAAAGGTCCTGAAGAAGTCCTGGCCGCCTCTTTTATCTCGACGTTCGACAAGTCCACGGGAGATTTCATCATGCAGGACTCGAACTGTTTCATCCATAGGTTCTCGAAAGACTATAAAAAACTGTTCTCATTGAACCAGGCCTGGTTCACCGCGCTGAGTCCGAACTATGGAGATCTTGGAAACAAAGGTTGGTCTGACCTTTACAATCATCCCGATCCTGAAGTCCCGGAAATGTACGAGTACAATTTTGAGTGCAATAGAATGCAGGCGATCGACTCCGCTGTGATAATCCCGACCATCACCGAGCACGTAAGTTACAACGGTTACGAGAAGCGGCAAAGCAAAGGATTCTGGACAGACTCCTACATATTCATCCGTTTCCGTCCTGAGGTGGTTGAGTCTAGTAAGGTGATATTCGGCCATTATCCGCCTGTCTATCACAAGAGAAACATCCCGGTGTTCTCAAAATATGACTTCTATGCTGAGAAGGATGGCCTTGCCGTCACTTTCGCCGCCGATCCGAGAATATTCCTGATGGACTATGACGGCAATGTCACCGGCTCGTTCGGCTTTTCTGAGAAGGGTATCTCCGGGAAGTACCCTGAAACCACATCTTTCGAGGAGTACGAATCCAAGTGCAAGAAAATGAGGAAAGAACACGGTTATTATGACAGGCTTGTCAAATGCGGTGACTACATTTTCCGGACCTGTCGCCTGGACAAGGCCGCCGGGACAATTCTACAGATTTATGATGGAAACTATAATCTTGTCGGACGGGTTCCAGTCAGTGACGGTTTTGAAGTGATTGGTGAATATGATGGCACCTATTACGCTTACGACAGCCTTGATCTGGATTCAGAGCAGTTTGTCTTTCTAAGTTTCAAGATATAATCATATTATGCGATATCATTCATTGGCTCTTGATATAAGAAGAGTGGCTCATTTGCTAATGTTTCTACTCTTAATGAGCAATTATTGTTTTGGACAGGAAAGAGATTCAACATCCCGATATAATCCTGAACTAAGGTTCTTGGAAAAAAGAATCATCGATTATGGGCATATAAAAGCGAAAGATCAAATTACTATAAATGTGCTATTTGAAAATGCGGGGTTGGCCCCATTATGTATATTAGGTGTAACAACGACATGCAATTGCACAAAAGCTCAGACTGATAAGAAACTATACGAACATAACGAAAAAGGTAAAGTTCAGGTTCAAATCGATGCTGAAGGTAAATATGGCCCACAAACAGCTGTAATCAGAATAACCACAAATGCTGATAGACCGCAAAGCATAGTCAGGATAGACTATTATGTAGAGAATTGAATCGAGGGCTTCAAATGACAATAATAAAAGGTGGTTACAGTAGAGAAAATCTATAACCTTAATGCGCATATTCCGTAAATATTTGGTAAATTAGCGAACACTAAAAGGTTAGAACACGATGAACCTTAACCATAGCATAACCACAGCCGCGGTCGGCATATTCATTTTTCTCTTTGGGGCCGGGCCTCTCGGGGCGCAGCGGCGGATGTCGCTTCCGGAGGCGATCGGGACGGCGCGGAGCCAGTCGGTGGCGGCGCTGGAGGCGAAGCACGCCTTTGTTTCGACCTATTGGGCGTACCGATCCTATCAGGCGAGCCGACTGCCGTCGCTTGTGTTGTACGGCAACCTGATGAACTTCGACCGGTCGCTCACCTTGCTGCAAAGCTACGAGGATGGCTCCTTCCGCTACGCCAGCACCTACAACCTCCAGAACAGCCTCGGGCTTCAGGTCGCCCAGAACATAACCTTCACCGGCGGAAGGCTTTATGTCTATTCCGACCTTTCCCGCATCGACCAGTTCGGACTCAACAAGAAACTGACCTGGTACTCCCAGCCTGTCACGGTCCGCTACGTCCAGCCGCTTTTCTCCTACAACCAGTTCAAATGGGACAAACTCATTGAGCCTAAGGAATATGAACGTGGCCGCCGCCGCTACGTCGAGTCGATGGAGCAGGTCACGATAAATGCCGTGTCGGCATATTTCTCGCTCGTCCAGGCCCTGAAGAACCAGGAGGTCGTGAAGGCGAACTACGAGAACACCGGGAAGATGCGCTCCGTGGCGGCGGAAAGGATGAAACTTGGAAGCGTCACGAGGGCTGAATATCTCCAATTGGAACTCCGTGCGCTGAACGACAGCATCGCGATCGGCGAGAGCGTCGTCAACGTGCGTCAGGCGCAGATGTACCTTAACTCGATTCTGGGCTATGATGAGTCCGTGGAGGTGGAACCGGTGGTGGACGATGCCCTGCCGGACATTCTGATGGATTACGATCTGGTGATGGAGAAGGCGATGAGGAACTCGACGTTCAGCCTTGACAATCAGATAAGTGAGTTGAACGCCGCCTCGAATGTGGCGAAGGCCAAGGCGGACAGGGGCATCTCGATGAGCCTTAACGCCCGCTTCGGCCTGTCCCAGACCGGCAATGGCCTGCCGGATGTCTATAAGGATCTTCTGAACCAGGAGGTTGTGGGTTTGACTTTCAGCGTGCCGATCTTCGATTGGGGGCTTGGCAAGGGAAAGGTGCAGAAGGCCAAGGCCGCCGAGGAGGTCGTCAAGGCGCAGAACCTCCAGAGCGAGAACGACTACCGCAGGAAGATATTCACCGCCGTCGGCCAGTTCAACAACCAGCGTCAGCAGTGCATGGCTTCCCGCAAGGCGATGGAGATAGCCTCCGAAAGGTACGAGCTGATGATGGACAAGTTCAGGCGCGGCTCGGCCACGGTGACCGACCTCACCAACGCCCAGAACGACAACGAGTCAGCGATGGCCAAATACATCACCGACTACTCCAACTTCTGGACCTACTACTACACCCTCCGGAAGTACGCCCTCTACGATTTCATCTCCGGGAAAGACATCGACGTCAACGTCAAGGAAATGGTTGAATGATTCAGAATCAATGAATATGAGAAAGAATATACTTGCGTCCCTTTTTGCCTTCGGCCTCGTCATGATGGCCGTTGCCTGCGGAGGAAACAAAAAGACGGAGGACGTAAAGGACGGGAAACTGACCTACACCCCTCAGATAAACGAGGTCACGGTGATGAAACTGGAAAAGACGGACTTCGCCCGTCAACTCCTGTCCAACGGAAAGCTGGTTGCCGGACGGAAAAGCGCGCTGCAGTTCAGGACAACCGGAAAAATCGCGGCGATAAACGTCCGGAATGGTGAATATGTCTCCTCAGGTGCCGTCATCGCCACCGTTGACCGTCCCGACTTGAAACTGTCGCAGGAATCCTCCCGGCTTTCGCTCCAGAAGGCCGAACTGGATTTGTATGACTATCTTGTGGGACAGGGATATTCCGCCGGGGACACCACCTCGGTACCCGCCGACCTTTTGGCCATGGCGAAGATGAAATCCGGCTATTCCGCCGCCAAGAACGATTTCGCGCGCTCGTCCTACGAGATCGCCGGAACGGTTCTCCATGCCCCGTTCTCCGGGCGTGTCGCTGACATCAAGCAGAAGCCGTTCGACCAGAGTCCGTCCGGTACTTTCTGCACGATTGTGGACGACAGTGTGCTGGAGGTGGATTTCTCGGTGATGGAGTCGGAATATTCATTCCTCTCCGTCGGTCTGCCGGTGAGGATCCGTCCGTTCGCTGACGAGACCAAGGAATATTCAGGGAAAGTCACCGCCATCAATCCTCTCGTGGATGAGAAGGGGCAGATCTCCGTCACGGCGCAGGTCCGGAACGACGGCTCGCTGATCGATGGAATGAATGTCCGTGTGATCGTGGAGAGGATGATTCCGGGACAGCTTGTCGTGCCTCGCAGCGCGGTGGTGATCAGGGACAATCTGGACGTGCTGTTCACCTGCACGGATGACGGCAAGGCACATTGGACTTATGTCACGATACTTTATTCCAATGGTGAGTCCTACGTGGTCGAGGCCAACAAGGACAGGAACGCCGAACTGAACGAAGGCGACCAGGTGATTGTCTCCGGCAATCTCAATCTGGCGGACAACTCTGATGTGCTGGTAAAAAGGTAGGCAATGCTGAAACATCTGATAGACAGACCGATAACCGTGACGATGATAACCCTTGTCATCGTTGTTCTGGGCATTGTCAGCATACGTCTGCTGCCAGTGTCGTTGGTTCCGGATGTGGACATCCCGTACATAACCGTGCAGGCCACATCCTCGGAACTTTCGGCCAGAGAGATGGACGAGAGTGTGCTGAAGCCTCTGCGCCAGCAGCTCATCCAGATCAACGGGCTTGAGGACATCGTCAGCGAGGCGAAGGACGGCAGCGGGACGATCCGGCTTACGTTCAATCACGGTTCGGACATCGATTATCTTTTCATTGAGGTCAACGAGAAGATTGACCGGTCCATGTCCAGCCTTGGCGACATCGCCCGGCCTAAGGTCTTGAAGGCCAGCGCCACGGACATTCCGGCGTTTTTTGTGAATATTACTTCTTCGGTCGCTGAGCCTGTCGAACCACAAGCTCAGGGACCGCCTCAGAATCGGTCACTGAGCCCGTCGAAGCGCACCGAGCCTGAGGCCCAATCGGACTTGTTCCCCGTAACCGAGTCCTTCTCCCAGATGAGTCGCTTCGCACGTGACGTGATCAGCAAACGCATCGAACAACTCTCCGAAGTCGCCATGGTCGATGTCAGCGGCCTTGTCAGTGACGAGATTCTCATAATTCCGGATGAGTCCAAGCTACTCCAGGCAGGGATGACAATGAATGAGTTCGAGAGTTGTGTCAAGAGTTCCAACATCCGCCTTGGCAGTCTCACAATCCGTGACGGAGAGTACCGCTACAATGTCAAATTCGATTCCCGGGCTTCCTCCAGTGAAGACATCGCCAACCTCTGGTTCAAGAAGGAAGGCCGCCTTCTTCAGATAAAGGACGTCGCCAAGGTCGTCGTCCACCCGGCAAAACGAACCGGCCTCGTCCGCTCGAACGGAGAGGATGCCGTGTGTCTTGCCGTCATCAAGCAGAGCGAGGCGAAGATGTCGGACCTGAAGTCGGCCATGAACGGTCTGATGGACAGTTTCCGGAACGACTACCCTCAGTTGAGTTTCGAGATCACGAGAGACCAGACCCAGCTTCTTGAATATACCATCAACAACCTGCTACAGAACATCGTGGTCGCCCTCCTTCTGGCGAGCGTCATCATATTCCTCTTCATGAGGGACTTCCGCTCTCCGGTGCTGGTGATCCTGACGATGCCGGTGGCGCTGATATTCTCGATGCTCTGCTTCTATGCCATCGGATTGACCCTGAATATTATATCCCTCTCCGGTCTGCTTCTCGGAGTCGGCATGATGACTGACAACACGGTCATCCTTGTCGATAATATAACCGGCCGCTGGCAACGTGAAGGGAACCTGCGCTCCGCTGTCCTTGAGGGCACGAAAGAGGTGAGGGGAGCGATGCTCAGCTCCGTGCTGACAACCTGCGCGGTGTTCATTCCGTTGATATTCATGAGCGGCATCGCCGGGGCGATGTTCTACGATCAGGCTATGTCGGTGGCCATCGTGCTGCTGACCTCCTACATCGTGACCATCCTTGTGATTCCGGTCTATTATTACTGGTGGTTCAAGGGTTCTGACGGCTTCCGTCCGAGTCCGCTTTTGGAGAAAATCAACTTTGACGAACCGATCCGCCGCTGGGACGACAAACTTATGGAATGGTTCATCCGGCACAGGCCGGTCGCCTGGAGCCTTCTTGCCGTCTCGACCGTCGGGCTGGTGTTCTGTTTCCTGGAGATGCCGAAATCCCGTCTGCCGGAGATGACCCAGACGGACGCGATAATGAAGATTGACTGGAACGAACACATTTCCATTGAACGTAACACGGAGCGGATCAGGGATTTAGAGAAAAAACTGACCGGAAGCATGGAGCAGATGACGGCTCTTGTCGGTTCTCAGCAATTCATTCTGAGTCATAGTGATGACCAAGGAATTTCCGAAGCGTCCATCTACGTCAATTGCAAAGATGCCGGCACATTGAAAAAGGTGCTGGGCGAATTGAAGGATGAGATGGAGAATGAATATCCAGAAGCGGTATATTCATTCGAAGCTTCAGGGAATATCTTCGACATGGTTTTCGCCCGGAACGAGGCTCCGCTCGTGGCGCGCCTTCGCCCAGTGAGGAACAGGGAGGTTGAGGTCGAACCGTTGAGGAATATGCTCTCCGAGGTCAGGGAAACGTTGCCTGGAGTGACCGTGGCGGATCCTCCGGTAAAGACTGACGCTCTGTTTGTCGCTGATCCTGACTTGCTTGCGCTTTATGATGTCGGTTATTCGGAACTTGTGTCGATTCTGAGGAACTCGCTCAATGAGAACCGTCTGTTCAACATTGTCCAGGGAACCAGCACTGTTCCGGTCGTGACAGGCTCCAACGCCGCCGGACTTTCGGAGATCCTGCATGGCACTTTCATCGAAAAGAAAGGCCTTGACGGGGAGACATCCCGGATTCCGGTTTCAAATCTTATGCGGCAAACCTTTGCCGAGGATTTGAAAACTTTGGTCGCAGGCCCGGAGGACAATTACTACCCTTTGGCTCTCGATGTTCCGTCGAAGGACGTGAAACATGTGATGGCCGCGGTGAGTGACGTCGTGCGAAAGAATGGTGACTTCGAGGTCGGCTATTCTGGTTCCTGGTTCTCCAACAGCAAGATGATCGATGAGATGATCATCATAATGCTGGTCGCCATAATCCTGCTCTATCTGATTCTGGCCTCCCAGTTCGAGTCTCTGGTCCAGCCGCTGATCATCCTTTCGGAGATTGTCGTGGATGTCTCTGTCGCCTTGCTGGTTCTATGGATTTTCGGGGTCAGCATAAACTTGATGTCGATGATCGGCCTTATTGTCATCACCGGTATTGTCATCAATGACTCCATCCTGAAGATAGACACGATCAACCGGATGCGCAAGGCCGGCGAAAGTCTTGAGCGTGCTGTCATTGATGCGTCCTCGCTTAGGGTGAAGGCTATCATAATGACCTCATTGACAACCATTTTGGCCGTCTGTCCATTCCTGTCAAGGGGTAGCATGGGCGCGGACCTCCAGTACCCGATGTCTCTGGTGATCATCGCGGGAATGCTTGTCGGAACCCTTGTCAGCCTGTTCGTCGTGCCGGCGTTGTATTATTCGATCTACAATGGAAGAAAGAAAAAATAGACTTTCTCCATTTTCGGTAGTTCTGATTATGGTGGCGCTGTCCCTTGTCGGGCTGGCGGCGTTGCCGCGTCTGAACATCCAATACACCCCGATGACGGAAGGCCGTACGGTCTATGTATCTTTTTATTATCCCAACGCCTCTGCGGAAATCATTGAAAGCGAGGCGACATCCAAGATTGAAGGAGTCTTGGCGGGGATACGCGATGTCACAGACATTTCCTCTGTTTCACGTAAAGGTTCAGGCTCCGTTTCTGTCAAGTTCCGCAAAGGCTCGGACATGGACGCGGCGCGCTTCGAGGTCGCCTCGGCGATCAGGAACGTTTACCCAAGCCTTCCTGATGAGGTCTCCTATCCGGGAATATCCTTGTCTGGCGGCGGACGGGTCTCGCGGATATCCTATCTCGTCAAGGGCGGGATCCCTTCCCGGGAGATTTCCAAATATGTCAAGGAACACGTCCTCAGCCATTTGGCCGCCATCCCGGGAGTGGACAAGGTCAATGTGGACGGCGGTGTTCCTTTCCAGTGGGTGATCACGTTCGACGCCGACAAGATCCAGTCCGTAGGAGTCACCGCCGATGAGATCGCATCGGCCTTCAATTCATATTACCGTGAGGAAATCCTCGGAATGACGGAAACCTCTGAAGGATTGATGACGGTGCGTCTTAAAGAAGCCTCGGACAAGGATTTCGGATCGATTCCCGTAGGTAATTTCAAAGGCCGTGTGATTCACATCGGGGACGTTGCCCAGTGGCGCTATGAGGAAGCGGTGCCGTCAAGTTACTATCGTGTCAACGGTTTGAACACCATTACTTTGACGGTGGAGATAGCTTCTTCGGCCAACCTGTTGACTGTCGCTTCCGCCGTCAAGGAAGGGATGGCGGAGCTTCAGAAAGGCTTCCCTTCGGAAATCACCGCCGGCATCGCCTACGATTCCTCTGAGTATGTCAGCGAGGAACTCGGCAAAATCTATGTCCGTACCGCCCTCTGCATCTTGGTTCTGTTGATGTTCGTGTTCTTGATCAACAGGTCGTGGCGGTATATGCTGATCATTGTCTTCACTTTGACGGTCAATGTGTTGACCGCCTTGATGATCTACAGTTTGGCAGGTCTTCAGATTCACATCTACACCCTTGCCGGAATCACGGTCTCTCTCGGAATAATCATCGACACCTCGATCGTGATGATCGACCACTACGCCCATTTCAAAGACCGGAAGGCTTTCCCGTCCATCCTTTCGGCCGCGGCCACGACTGTCGGCGCATTGATGATGGTCCTTCTGCTTCCGGAAAAGGAAAAAGCCAACCTCGTGGACTTCATCTGGGTGATTGTCATTAACTTGGGACTGTCGCTGATCATCTCCTACCTGTTCATCCCGTCGCTGATGGAATATATTCCTGTAAGAATGTCGGGTGGCAAGTCTGGGCGTTCCCCAAGGAAGCTCCGCCGGATCCTGCGTTGGAACAGGTTCTACGCTTCCTACATCGGCTGGGGGGTGAGGCATCGTTGGGTTTACATTCTCTTGTTCATCGTTGCTTTCGGCATCCCGTTGTGCGTTCTCCCTTCCAGATTGTCCGATTTCAAGAAGTCCACTGCCAGCCGCTTCGACAAGTTCATTGACAAGATTGTCACCTGGAAACCTTACGACAGCAACCGTCAGGTCATCGACAAAGTGGTCAGTTCGTCTTTCGGTTTGTTCTACAAGTCCTTGAACCGCTCCAATTTTTATCGTGAACCCGAGAAAAAGCGCCTGATCATCAACGCGGGCATGCTTGAGGGCTGTACCGTGAACCAACTTAACGAGGTGGTAAGGGCGATGGAGAACTACCTGTCGAAGTTCGACGAGATCTCGGTTTTCACCACATCGGTTTATTCCTACGACAACGCCGAGATCGCGGTGGAATTCAAGCCCGGGTACGAGAACTCCGGTTTCCCTTCCGTACTCAAGTCGGAGGTCACGAGGATGGCGATCAATTTCGGCGGGGCTAACTGGATGGTTTCCGGAATCGATGACAACAATTTCAACAACAACATCGTGTCGTCCTCCAGAAGCAACCGTATCTCATTGAAGGGCTATAACTATCAGGAACTCAGCAGATATGCCGAGAAACTGCTGGCCTACCTCTCGGCGAACCGCCGTGTGCAGGGAGCGGAGATCTGGTCGGGCGGCTGGAACGGCAGACCTTCGATGGAGTTTGTACTGGACTACGATTTCGGGCGGATGACTCTTGCCGACATCAATCCTTACGCCTATTACGGCGCTTTGAGTTCTTTGCTGTACGAGCGGAAGATCGGTGTCTCTGAATATGATGGTGAGGCAGTTGATGTTGTTCTCCGCTCATCGGATCTGGACAGGTACGACCTTTGGCACGTCTTGAACTCTCCGATTGACGTGGGGCGGAAGAGGATGACACTTTCGAGTGTCGGTGGCATCGACAAGAGACGCACCGGGGTGACGATCAGGAAGAGCAACCAGTCCTATGAGCTTGTCGTCTGCTACGACTTCATCGGCAGCTGGGAACTTAGCCGCAACCTGTCCCAGAAGGCGGTGAAGTACATGAACGAAGAGGTTCTTCCGATCGGATTCAAGGCCGAGGTTCCCGGATGGGGATGGTTCGACACAGCCAAGCAGCAGTACGCCTGGCTGCTCTTTCTGATTCTCGCCGTGATGTACGTGATGCTGGCGATGACATTCGAGTCGTTCCGCTACCCGTTCGCGGTCATATTCATGGTTCCTGTCTCTTTCATCGGTCTTTTCCTCACATTCGGACTTTCGGACTTCTCCTTCGATCAGGGTGGTTTCGCCGCCTTCGTAATGCTCAGCGGAATTGTCGTCAACGCCGGCATCTACCTCGTCACCACCTACCAGTCCCTTCTTCGTGAGCGAAATAAAAAACACAGCATCCGCCTCTACATCAAGGCATACTCCCGCAAGATCAACCCTATCACCCTCACCATAGTCTCCACCATCCTCGGCCTCCTCCCGTTCCTGACCGACGGCCCCGAGGAAGTCTTCTGGTTCGATTTCGCCGTCGGCACCATCTCCGGCATGCTCTTCTCAGTCCTTGCCGTGATATTCATCCTCCCCGTCTTTATCGTCCATCGCAGATAATCAATAATCCTATTGCGACATCTCTGAATATCTAAGTAACCTTCAAAAAATAACCTGCCTCATCTTAAGGAATCTTTTCGGTCTATATCTGTTTTCTCATCAGTCATGTGCCA
>ENA-UABT01000007-UABT01000007.1-human-gut-metagenome-genome-assembly--contig:-NODE-7-length-66988-cov-7.526019_pt1 | contig 66988 bp, 58 predicted proteins | sample MGYA00243875_ERZ654217 | MGnify/ENA primary metagenome ERZ654217 (study PRJEB26926, sample SAMN06165018) | human gut metagenome | biome: ENVO:00009003; feature: ENVO:2100002; material: ENVO:00002003... | reverse complement strand
AAAAAGAAATCCCTGAAAAAAGTTGAAGAATGTCTACTTTTGTAAAACAAGACGACGTGAAAATATCATGTGTGTCTACTTTCAAAAACAACGTGTAACGAAATAATCTTTTCGTGTCTACTTCTCGCGCGCAGTGCAAATAGACCATATTCTCAACCGGAAGGTGTTCGAATATCGGGTTTATCTTCCCGAGAATGAGTGATTGCCATAGTCTCCCAGTCCTGCCGTTGCCGTCCGAGAATGGGTGGATGAATTCAAACTCATAATGGAATACACAACTTCGTATAAGTAGATGATCGGACGATGACCGCAGCCACTCGAACAAATCATCCATCAAATCCTTTACCCTTTCAGCCGGCGGTGCGATGTGTATGATATTCGTTCCATCAAAGACTCCCACACCATTTTTCCTGAATATTCCGGCATCATCAAGCAGGCCGCACATCATTGTATAATGAGCCTTTAGAAGATCCTCTATCGAAAATGGGTTGAGTGTGTTGTATAATTCGTATGTTTTGAGAGCGTTCTTTACTTCAAGAATCTGCCTTTGCGGGGCGATTACTGTTTTCCCCTCCAGGATAGCTGTCACATCGCCTTCCGAAAGAGTATTGCCTTCAATCGCCAATGAAGAATGCACCGTCTTCACGCGATTCGCTTTTCGCAACCTTAACGAATCACTTTGCTCCATTCGTATCGAATAGCGCTCTATTTGTGCGGAGATCTCCGCTATGAGATTGATGGCTTTTGCGGAGACTGTGAAAGGTGGAGTGTACATTTGTTCCCGTGTTATTCCGTCATTTATTCCGTCATTTATTCCGTCATCCACTTCATCGGTCATGGCGTCCGTTATGATAGACGTCTATTTATCAGTCGGTCTCTGGCTACTGCACCGCACAGAGCCTACCGAAGTGTTGAAGAGCCTGACACCTCCAAAGGTAGTGAATAATTCCGTCATTTCCGCATGCAAAGTGCATGTCGGAGGCGGGTTTTGCTTATGAATATGTTCGTTCCGGAAGCTTGTGACGTGGATTCCCGTGAGAAATGGGATGTCACTCCTAGTAATAAATATGTTTTACGGCACCCACCAAGGTGGTACTCCATAACACAACGACAAATATATGGGTTTAATTTTTCATAAACAAGTTTTTTCGTCAAGAAATCGCAAAAAAAAAGCTCAAAAAACATTTATTACTAGGAGGAACAATGAGAGCAAAATAGGGCAAAGATTGCCCGCTTATTTAAAAAAGACCATAAACAATAAAGTTTTTTATTCTTTTATTTTTTTTTGTTATGAACAAAAAGTTGATCAATTCTTTCCTGCTTGGAGCCACATTGGTTCTCTCAGCGGGTGCTTTCGTGTCCTGTCAGGACTATGAAAGCGACATCAACGACCTTACCGATCGCGTGAGTGCAGTCGAGAAGGTGTCTAAGGAATTGCAGGCCCTCATTCAGAAGGGGTCTGTGATCACTAATGTGGAGTCTAGCGCGAAAGGTGTCAAAGTGACATTGAGCAGTGGCGAGACATTCGAGATTACCAACGGTACCAATGGAGCCGATGGTAAGGATGGTAAAGACGGCGCCGCCGGTAAGGATGGCAAGCCGGGAAGCGTGGTGACAATCGGTTCGGATGGTTACTGGTACATTGATGGTGTCAAGACCGAGTACAAAGCCCAGGGTGAGAAGGGCGACAAAGGTGACCAAGGTGAGACCGGCCCCCAGGGACCACAAGGCCCGAAAGGCGAGGATGGCAAGGATGCCACTGGTATCTACTACTATCCTGGCACAGAAGGCGCAGAGAAGGGTTTCTGGGTAAAGGTTACCGTTGTCGGAGGCAATGAGACCAAGGAAGTGACCACCTTGAGGTGGGCTCCAAAGGAGGAAGACCGCATTGGAGTTGTTTGGACTGACGGCCAGCTTAAGCTGACTAACGTCAAGGGTTATGATGGTACTCTTACGATTGACCTTAATACCTACCTTAAGGCTCTTGTCTTTAAGCCGGAGATGGTGCTTGACGGTCAGAACGCGATGGAGTACATCTACATCCCTTACGAGCCGATGACCTTGGGTCCTAAGGAGGAAGGTTTGAAGCATGCCCACATGCGTCACACCGCTGCTGGCTGGACCACGGTTGAGAATACCTATTCCGTAGGTGCCACGACAAGTCATGAGGGTCTTGCTTATCTTAACCCTACCTATGACAAGCTTTACAGCCTTGATCCTTCAAACGCGATTGTGCCTGATTACACACAGAGGAATCTCGGGACAGTGTCGCAGGATCCTGATTTCGTGAAGACAAGAGTTGCTTCCGTGCCTAACTATGCGACCAATCCTGCCGCTTCCAAGCCTACAGCAACTTTCCTTGATGTGAAGGACGGCATCATGCATGTCGGCATCACTATGCAAGGTGAAAAGGTAATGACTCAGGAAGAGGCCAGCCCTTATCATGCCTTCGATTTCTATCCTCACGAGAAAGACAACGGCAAGATTACTGACCTCGCCGTCACCGCTCCGTTGGGAGAGGGCAAGGAGACAATCACCTCGACCTGGGCTTCTGTCTATGCCTCTCAGATGGTGTTCGAGAGCCTTGCCTACACCACTTTTGCCAAGCAGTACACCTACATTGACCCTGAGCATGAGTACTCTTCCTGGAAGTGGGACGCCACCAAGAAGAAATTCGTACAGAACACAAGTGAGCCGGGCAAGCTTCTTGGCTATGGTGATGATCCTCACAAGGCTCCGGTGGAAGGCGGTATGCATCTTTATCATAGTGTTCACGAGGCCGCTCAGATGGTGGCCACTCTTGAACTTCAGTACGACAGCGAGGTGGGTATCAACCTTAACAAACTCGTTGAAGCTGATGTCATCTTCAACTCCTGCCGCTCTTGGAATGACCGCAAGATCAAGACTCGCACCGAGGCTCAGCTTAAGGATCTTGGAATGAAGTTCAATTTCGTTCAGGTTCCTTACTCTGTTGGTGAGAATGGAACGGAACAGACCCAGAACCACAGCCTTCTTAAGAATAGGGCTGACGGCACTTACATCGTTGCCTGTGGTGTCAAGTCAAACAGCGACACCGATCCTCTTGCCTGCGAGCCGGATGAGACCAAGGTAGGCAAGAACGCTCCGAAGTCGATCGTCGGCAGAACTCCGCTTATCCGCGTAGAACTTAAGGACACTGTCAACAACAAGATTGTCGAGGAAGGTTACATCAAGTTCATCATAGTTGAGCCTGAGAGACCTATCATCACCAAGGTATTCGACCTGGGCTACTTCTACTACAAGTGTACAGAGCAGTTCCAGCCAACCACTTGGCACGCCATAGAGCAGAAAGTCCTTGACGAAGCTGTTGACATGGGTAAGGAGACTTTCAATGTTCTCTATGAGGCTGTGAAGTACCCGCACGTGATTGATCTGTCTGACATCGATTTGCCGATTGACCCTAATGATCCTATCTTTGAGTTCGCTCAGTGGGTTCCAACAGGTAAAGTCGACATTTATGGTCAGCCAATATTCAAGCTTGCTGACAAGAAGATTGGTCATATCTTTGAGTACAAGGAGCCTGATTCCGAGACAACCAACATGTTTGGTATTTACCTCGGTCGCGAAGACTTCGTGAACTGTGTGAACGACAAGACATATCCTGTTGTTGAGGAGGTAAGGTACATTAAGTTCATCCCAAGGAAGGGTCTGGGCAACACCAACTTCAACCGTGAGCCAGTCTATCTCCCGGTAAAGATTACATTCGCTTATCCTAAGGGTGTGATGGCCAACAAGATACCTAAGTACTGGTATGCTGACAACAGTTTCAACCCTGCCAATGATGTCCTTGACAAGGATAAGCTTAAAAACATCCACGGTAACGTCGAGGCTCCTGGCAACGAGGCTGACCTTAAGGTAGGTGCTGCTGACTTCGAGGTTTATCTTGACGAGCGTTTCGCTAAGACCACAACCGGTCATACTCATAGCGCTCAGTGGACTGCTGATGCTTGGAAGCCTGGATACTTCTGCTTCTATGACGAGACTAACACTTGCAACGACAAGCCTGAGAACGCTCCTTCATTCAGCATTGATCCTGAAGCGTTCAGCCCGGCTCAGACTTGGAACATTAAGAAGAACTTCCCTTCATTCGTTCAGGAAGATCTTGTTTACCTCTACTACTTCACTCTTGGTAACGTCAAGACTGTAAAGGGTGTGAGCGGCAAAGAGTATAAGCTTTCTGTTGACAATGCTGTTGCCAACTCTCCAGTGATGCTTTACACTGATCCTGCGAAGTATGAGTACAAGAACACGGTTCTGTATGCTAATGGAACGAAGATCGCTGAGATTAAGTACCAGTACAACGCCACTGAGTATGGTGCTTCCGCTACTCGTGAGCACGAGGCCAAACTCGTGGTTCTGAACAACGAGGTCACCAAGGATCTCATCAACATCCCTGAAGGAAAGGCAAGTCTTGCCACCGCTGATTCTGAGGCTGTTGTCAAGTTCTTCGAGGACACCTTCGATGTTGAACTTGGTGTGGCTGTCTTCAATGAGGAGTGTGGCGCTTACCTGCCGCTTGCTGACAACACATTCAAGGCTGAGCTCCTGAAGCCTGTTTATGTTGAGCCACTTGGACCTATCACTTTCACTGACGCTCTTGACAATGGTGGAAACAAGGTCGCTCTTTATGACCTCGTTAAGTTCTATGACTGGAGAGCCGCTGCCGGTGACAAGGGTGCTTATGTATTCTCATCTCATACACCTGTCGATCTCTACAAGTACTATGTAGTTGACCTTATTACTGTTAACCCTGAGGAGATTATGACTGACCTTTCCGGTGAGTTCAAGACTCTGAAGGAGTACAGCAACGGTGTTGAGTTCCAGGTATACGACAGCAAGAACAATCGTCTCGACGATGGTAAGGTTGTTGACCCTGCACATAAGTGTACACCTGGTAAGGCCAAGGCTAACTATGATTACCTCTGGTACTCTAACAACACCGCAACTGTTGTTAACTTCAACATCAAGGTTCCTGTAAGAATCCACCATAAGTGGAGCCAGAACGACCTGATCGTTTGGGTTGAGGGTACTGTTAACAGAACTGTAGGCAACTAATCGCTGATTTCTGATTAATCTATAATAAATTTCCCCGGTTTGCGAAAACGAGCCGGGGATTTTTTTCTTAGAAGACCGTGACTTCCATACTAATAAACACTCCATAAGAGCAGATGACGAGAAAATTTATGTTGATCTGGCTATTCACGCTTGTCTTTGCGACTGTCGCATCCGGAACCGACCGTAAGGATGACCGGCATCTTGTTCGTTCCATCAATTCTGTTTCCGCTGGCTTCACTCCCGAATGGAATGTGCGGATTTTGGGAGGAGGTGCCTATTCGTTGGGCGAGGCCGATTTCGCCGATCTACTCACTCCTGCGGCTCAGTTGTCTGTCGGATGCAGGTTCGACCAGATGTTAGGAGCGAGAATCTCTTTCAGCGGCTGGCAGGCCAAAGGCAGGTACAACTATCCTTACCTTGATTATCAATGGAATTATGTGCTTTCGAGTGCTGAGATCGTCTTTGATCTGATGTCGTTGTTTGGAGGCTGGCATCGAGATCGCCTACTGAGTGTCAATCTGTTCGCTGGCGGTGGCGCCGCGGCTGGTTTCAGGAACATCGAGGCCGCCCGTATGCTCAGGAATAACGAAACTTTCTATGGCTTCGAGAAGTTGTGGACCGGTACTAAGATTTTCTGGGGTGCCCGTGGTGGCCTTGAATTTGATCTGCGTCTTTCGCACTGTCTCTCACTCTGTCTTGAGACAAACGTGATAATGTTCCCTGATGAATTCAACTCTAAGGTAGGTAAGGATGACCCTTTCGACTGGCAATTCAACTGTCTTGTGGGATTTAAATTCAGTTTTGGCCGATAAGGCAGCGCCTGCCGAACCATTCTATTAATATTATTTCAATTATTCTTTAATTATATGAGAAATTATTTCAAGTCGGGCTTCCGCTTCGTCACCGCCGCATTCATTACTTTGTCGGCGTTGGTGTCGTGTACCGACTATCAGGACGAGATCAACAATCTCGGCAAACTCTATGAAGACCACGAGCAGCGCCTTAAGAACCTCGAGACGTTGACTGATGATTTTAGTTCGCAACTTAAGAGTCTGGCTGCCCTTGTCAATGCTATGGAGGGAGGAGACTACATCAAGTCTGTTGTCCCTGTTGAGAATGGCTACACAATCTATTTCAACAAACAGTCTCCGGTCACCATCACCAATGGTAAGAATGGCAGTGATGGCGCTGACGGGAAAACGCCTGATGTCTCGATCAGGAAGGACGCTGATGGATTTTACTATTGGACTTTGAACGGAGAGTGGATCTTGTCCGGTGGTCAGAAAGTCCGAGCCAATGGTGTTGACGGAGAGAAGGGCGACAAGGGCGATAAGGGTGACCAGGGGGATAAAGGTGATAAGGGCGACAAAGGTGATTCCGGGACTGTCGGTGCCGTCCCTTTGCTGCGTATTAATGCGTCCACCAATGAGTGGGAGGTCTCTGCTGACGGAGGAAAGACTTGGACCACCACCGGAACCAAAGCGACTGGCCCGAAAGGTGACCCTGGGGAGAAGGGTGACAAGGGCGATAAAGGCGATGGAGCCAGCGGTCTGTTCGCTGACGTAAAACTCTCCGAAGACGGGAAAACCTTGATTCTGACAATGACGGATGGCACCGTCTATAATATTCCTATCGCTCAGAAGGAAGATGAGCCGGTTGAGCCGGAGGAGAAATACATCTGGGTAGGAGGCAACACGATTGACTCCAACAACGCTTCCAGCGTCGGAGGAACCTGGCTCAAGAAGGGAAAGGTTTCGTACGATTTTGAGACCAAGATTCTCACACTCGAAAATGTGGAGATAGAGACCACTCTCAACAATGTCGGCATCAAGTCGGAGGTGTCCGGGTTAACAATCAATGTGATAGGTAATTGCTCGATCAAGTCTTACGCTACTGCTGTCAGTGCCTTCGCTCCAATGACGATAACCGGTGCGGGTGTCCTTAAGCTCGAGGGTTCTTCGGCTGGTATAATGATGCAGACCGGATCTTCAGTCACCATTTCCGACGTGGATGTCAGGGTGAAGGGTGCCTGGGGAATCACCAGCCGTCAGGGTCTTGACGGCTATCTTAAGGTCGAGGGAACGAAGACTTATCTTTCGGCGGAAGGAACTTCCGGTTCGATCGCCGATATTGGTGGCCTTGGACTTGACGGGTGCAAGATCACCGTGCCTGAGAGCGCTGTCTTTGACTCTTTCTCCGGCTCAGTAGTCGTTGGCGAGGATGTAGTGAAGACTCTTGTGGAGATTAAGAGTGTGTACGACCTCTCCATCGGAGGAGAGAAAGTCTCCGCTGACAACGCCGCAAGCATCACCGGTCCGTGGCTGAAGGGTGGCAGCGTCTCCTATGATGTGGCTTCCAACATCCTTACTCTGACCAATGCCGAGATTGTCTCCTCCTCGACGGGAATCGTGTCTTCCATTGAGAATCTCAAAATCCGTGTGAACGGGAAATGCTCCATCAACTCGTCCGGATCAGCCATTCAGTCTGCCGGTTCTTTGAATATTCTCGGAGCGGGAGATCTGAATCTGACCAGCGCTTCCGGCAGCGGTGTCGCGCTTACTGAGAATACATCCAGACTCACGGTTCGCGGCGGCAAGGTGAACGCGTCCGGCGTTTATGGCGTCTCCGGTGTGGCTGATGGCTTGACCTATCTGACTGTCACGGGTTCCGAGACCGAGGTGACGGCGAGAGGAAGCTCCGGCTCAGTGGTGAATATAGATGCCCTTGACCTCGACGGCCTTGTCATCTCTACCCCGGAAGGAGCCAAGTTCGATGCCGCTAACAGAGGCATAGTCAAGGATGGCGAGATTGTCACATCGAAGGTTGTGATCGGGAAGAAAACCACTTATGACCTTTGGATCGGTGGTGTCAGGGTGACTGCCGAGAACGCCTCCAGCATAACCGGATCTTGGTTAGTAGGTGGCTCGATCACCTACAGCGCCGCCAGCAATCTACTGACTTTGAACAGTGTGACAATCAGCCTGACGGATGATTCCACGATTGGTATTGACTCCCGTATCGATGGACTGAAGATCTATCTTAGCGGCACGTCTTCCGTGACCTCGAAGGCGCAGACGATGTCCGTGTCCGGCTCTGTCTCCCTGATCGGAGGAGGAACTCTGAATCTGGAAAGCGAGGGTTGCGGCGTCTCCTTGGCCGCCAATGGCGCGATGTTCAGCGTCGCCAAGGCCTTTGTCAATGTCAAAGGCCGCTGGGGAATTGTCGGAGGCAAGGCCTACAATGCCTACTTGGAACTCTCCGATGCCGCGGGAGAACTGTCGGCTGAGGGGGCCGAAGGCTCGATTGTGGATATTGGAGGACTTGCATTGGCTGATGGATGCGCCATCACTATCCCTGACGGGGCTGTTTTCGACACCGCCAGGAAAGCTGTCGTGACAAGTGAGGGTGAGGTCGTCAAGGCCAAAGTGAGAATCGGCAAGAAGTAGAAGCCGGACTCTGTGACTGGTCAAGCCATTTCGCCAAGGCTCTTTATGGGGCCGGTGAAGTGGCTTCTCCTTTTTCCTCTGCCTCCAAGACCTCCCCTCTGACCCTGAGGATGATCTGGTTTGGACTCGAGGAAACGTACACGGCGATGGACTTGTCGAAGTGGCCAGATCCTATCTGATTGGAGAACAGTACCTTTATCTCGCCGTTCTCTCCCGGTTTTGTCGGTTTTCCCGACCATTCCACCTGCGTGCAGCCGCACGATACGATCACCTTTTGTATGACAATCGCCACGTTGGTGTTGTTTCTGTACTTGAATATGCAGGTCTGTGATCCACCGCTCTCGGCGAACTTTCCGAAGTCGTGCACCTTGTTCTCGAAAGTCAGCGTTTTGTCCACCACCACACTTTGACCTTGCGCTGTCGCGGTGGGATTGATTCCAACCGGCCGCGTTTGTGCCGCCAGCAGCAGAACTCCAGACAGAAGATATTCAATAACAGTTGTTGCTCTCATCTTTTAAGGTTATTTGCCCGGTCTCTTTCCGGCTATAGCTTCCTTTGATCGCCGCTGAGACTGCCGATGCGGTTGTGTCATTGGGGCACAGAAACTGACGTTCCACCGCCAAATACGTATGCAAAACGTATGTCGGCGGCAAAACCCTACCTATTAATATGTCTGTTCGGAATGCCTGCACAAGTGCATCTGGAAGAAAAAGCGGTGTCACTCGTAGTAATAAATGGATTCCACCCTCTTTTTTCTCATTTTCTGACTAAAAAATCTTGCTTATGAAAAATTAAACTCATATATTTGTCGTTGTGTTATTATGTGCCTACGAATGGGCACCTAAAAACATATTTATTACTACGAGTAACATGTTTAACTTTTTTATTAACTAATTATCCTTTATGAAACAATTTTTCAGATTGGTTTCGATGTTGGCCATTGCTGGGCTGACATTTGCGTACACCAGCTGTACTGATTATTCAGAGGATATCGACAAGACCAACAATCGCGTCGATAATCTGGAGACCAAGTTGGCTGATGTAGAGAAACAGGTAGCGTCTAACAAGACCGCTATTGAGGATCTTCAGAAGGCTAAGGCTGAGGCTGAGGCAGCCATCAAGGCCCTTCAGGAGACCGTTGCCACACTTGAGACTAAGGAGGATCACAAGAAGGACATTGATGCTCTTCAGTCTACTATCGATGGCCTTAAGAAAGACGTCCAGGCTATTGACACCAGAGTCAAGGCAATCGAGGACAAACTTCCTTCTTACGCCACTCTTGAGTATGTTAACGCCACATTTGCTACCAAGAAAGAGATGGCTGCCGCTAACGAGGAGATCGGTAAACTCGACGCTCGCCTTAAGATCGCTGAAGGTCAGCTTAAGACTCTCTCTGACAAGTATGATTCAGACCTTAAGATCTCTGAGATCATCACCAAGATCGACACCGCTCAGAAGGCTGCCGAGGCTGCCCAGAAGACCGCTTCCGAGGCTCTTGGTAAGGTTGACGCTCTTGTAGAGGCTCTTGGTGTCTATGCTACCAAGGGTGCTCTTGAGGCTAAGATCACGGCTCTTGAGAAGGCTGACAAAGATGCCGCCGCCGAGATTGAGAATCTTAAGAAGACAAAACTTAACATCTCTGACTTTGACAAGTACTTCGATGAGGCTATCGAGAAGGCTTGCAAGGAAGGCGGTGAGGTTTACGAGACCGTTTACAAGCCACTTGAGCAGAAGATCTCTGATGTTGACGCAAGGCTCACTACTGTAGCCAACGCTCTCAACGCCAGAATCAGCAAGCTTTGGGGTGTGTTCAACACTGAACTGAGAAGCCTTGTCTTCGTTCCTGGTCTTTATGTTGATGGTATCGAGGCTGTTGAGTATTGCTATGGTGACTTTGGTGCCGTTAAGTTTGTAGAGAATGAGTATGAGGGTACAACTGACGCTCAGAAGCCATTCGTTCTTGGTGGTGCTTGGGACTATGCGAATGAGAAGGCTGTTCGCGTGAACCCGGCTGTGCCTGTAGAGTATGAGATGAACCCTTCAAGCGCTGTTGTCACCGCTGACAACGCTCTTAAGGTTGTCGTTAGGGAGGCTGAGTCTGTTTCAACCAGATCCGCTGCCGATCTCTATGAGGCTACTCTGGCAGAGACCAAGAATGGCAACCTGTTTGTCAACCTTACATCAAACAAGGTCGCAGACGAGAGCAAGCCGGATATTAAGAATGAGAAGGAAAATATCACCATTTTCGCCCTTCAGGCCAATGTGAAGATTTCCGCTGGTGAGGACACAACTGTAACTTCAGATTATGCCCGCATCTATGAGTCCAGATTGATGATTGAAGCTATCTCTTATAATAGTGTAGATTATGGAACAAAGGCGAATGCTTGCGAATATGGGCTTCCAACAAACCATCTGTTCACTACCGCTCCTGATGCTGTCGCAAACAAAGCTGAACTGAAAGTTGATTACAAAGGTTCTCTTGATATTAAGAAACTTCTTGAGACCCACTACTTTATCTACTCTATCACCTCAAAGAATACTCACGAGGATCACGTTTATGAGACTGACTATCCTGAGAATGACTACGGCCTTTCTTATAAGTTCTCTCTCGTAGATTACTATGTTGATGGTGATGAGGCTTCTGAGAGCAGCTTCGCTGCTATTGATGAGAACACCGGTGTCATCACTCCTGGTGTTAATGGTGAGGTTACCCCTTCTGCCATCGACAGGCAGCCATTGGTTCGTGTGACTGTTGTTACCAAGGCTGGCGATGTTGTCGCTGTTGGTTACATCAAGGTTCAGATCGCTCCTAAGGATTACATCAAGTCTGACGGATTTAACTGGACTGTTGCCGCTAACGATTGCGAGAACTCTACTGTTGAGACCAAGGCTGACGAAATGACCAAGATCTATGTCACTGTTGACGCTGACGAGGTTGCCTTCGACAAGGTTTACGCTCTCCAGACAGAGGAGTCTAAGGCTGTTCAGTACAGCTTCGCTGACACCAAGTTCACAGAGGCTGCCGAGGCGATCGGTGTTGTTACCGAAAAGGTATCCAACGATGGAGTATCTACTCTTGAGTGGGTTCTCACTCCTGCCGACAAGTCCGCCATCTACAAGAAGGAAGGCCATACCGCTACAATTTGGGTAAGATACGTCTTCATCAGACACAATGGCGAGGAAGTTGAGGATGAGTTCGAGGGTGTTTACGTTCCTCTTAAGGTTACCGTCACCAAGAACGCTGCCGGTACTGTTGGTGTCAAGCTTGCCAACTATTGGTTCGACAATCAGACCAAGGCTATCCTTAACGTTAAAGTTCCTAATATGGAACCAGGTAAGCCAGTTCCTTCTACTTGGGTAACTCCTATCAATCAGGTATGGGAAGGCAACAATCCTAAATTCACTGTAGCTGGTAAGACTGTAACAAATCCTGTTTACAAGTATTACTTCGCTCCTGTTCAGCCTAAGGTAGGAAATGTTCAGTTGACAGTTGACTCTAAGGAGGTCGTTGATCTCTATGATGGCAAAGTCATAATTACTGATAATGCTCAGCTTTCTGTGAATGAGGTTGCGCTTTCAGCTGATTATGAGGCAGGTGTTTACACTAACACTGAACTTAAGGCTAATGGTGTTGTAATCGCTACGATTAATCAGGAGACCGGTGAGGTTACTTATGAGAACAACGAGACAGCTAAGGCACTTCTTAACTACTCTCCATCTGTTCCTAAGTCAGCGGCTGAACTCTATGCTAACATAGGCGTTGTTCTTAAGGCTGCTGATGGCGATTGCAACCTCGTAGCTGCTGTCGCCGGTGGCGTTAACCCTTACTACTTCCTCAGACCTCTGAATATGCCTGAGATCACTGGCAAGGTATATCGTGACGGTGTTGATGCCTACAAGCCGGAGGCTAACCTCAGCATCTTCGATGTATTCGAGTTCAAGGATTGGAGAGGTGATAATGGTCAGTTCGTAACTCCTGACTACAGCAATCTCTGGTACTTCAAGTATTACAATGTCAATAACTTCAAGGTTGATGAGGCTGGTATCACAACGACCCTTAACGGTGGTGTTCTCGGTGAGACCCTCCTTTCTTCCAAGACTAATGACATTCATATTTGGCATTGCACTGGTGTTATTACCAACCCAACGAGGGTTCCTGCTGCGACAGGTCTTGACATCACCTACAGATCAGAGACAATGCCTAACTGGGGTGAACCTCAGTACAACGATCTGAAGAAGAAGTTCGGTTACCTCCGTTATGTAAACAACGGTAACAATGTTGACTCTGCCTTTATGCTCCGTATCCCTGTACAGGTTACTTACGAGTGGGGTGTTATCTCTACCTATGTTGACGTGACTGTTGAGCCTACTCTCTAGTAAGATCTTAACATAGAATAATTAGGTGCGCATCGTTCTGCGGTGCGCACCTTTTTAATGACTTACGTATGATGAAAATCGAATCATTCGCTTGTTATTCCGTCGCCTTGATCTTGGCGCTTTCCCTTTTGGCTTCCTGCTCAGGTAAGAAACCGAAGGCAGAGCCTACTCGTCAGGAGATTTTCCTGTCCGAACTTACGGCCGCTGACACAACCGAGGTACTTACAAGAGCCCAATCGGTGATTGACAAGATAATCGCCGGTGATGTAAACGGCGCTCTTGATGGTTTGGGGCAGGTCGAGAATGACACCTTGTTCCAGATTAGCTCAGAGAAGATTGTCTCCGCGTCCAACCAGTTCAAGAAGATGAATCTAAGGCATGCTAAGCTTGAGAGCTACACCTTCACGGATCCAGATCACAATGTCGTCAAGTTCCGTGTCTCCTTCGGCCATTCCGAGGATGAGTCCAAGCTCCTTTCCACCGCCTTCGCCATCAATGCCCTCAAAATCGAAGGCAACTGGTACCTCACTCTGATGCAGTAATGCATCTCTTAAAAGACCAACCTCTGTTGCCATATGGCACGGAGTCATAATGAAAATGACCGGAAAGCGCATTGTCGCCTTCCGGTCATTTTTATATTGACGATTCTGAACCTTATGGATAGCTTCTTATAATGTCACAATTTTTGATCTGCCAGGACCTCCCAGAAGCCATTGCGGTTTGATCCTGTTCTTTTGATTATTCCTTTGTTTTTAAGTCCCGACAGAATTCGTTCTGCCTGTCGTGGCTTCAATCCGAGTTTCTCTGCCAGTTTTACGGCTGTGATCCGTTTGTCAGCTCTTATATGCCCTAAAGCTTGTATCTCGCCTTTGTTGAGGTCGTACTTATATCCGATCTCTTCAACAGATATTCCTTGATGTTCCACGAGAGTGTCGAGGATTTCTTGAAGCATAAAGTCGATGAAAGGTTGGCAGTCTCCCTCTGATGAGCTTTGTGATATTGCGGAATAGTAGTCTTGCTGATGCAAATAAACCATATTCTCGATTGGAAGGTGTTCGAAAATAGGGTTCAGTTTTCCAAGAATAAGAGACTGCCATAGCCGTCCTGTCCGTCCGTTGCCGTCACTGAATGGATGGATGAATTCGAACTCGTAGTGGAACACACAACTTCGAACAAGTAGATGGTCTGATGATGTCCCCAGCCATTCGAACAGGTCTTCCATCAACCCCTTTACCCTTTCTGCCGGCGGCGCGACGTGTATTATATTGGTTCCATCGAAGACTCCCACTCCTCTTTTCCGGAATATTCCAGCCTCGTCGATCAAGCCGCACATCATTGTGTAATGGGCCTTTAGAAGGTCCTTTATGGAAAAAGGATCGAGCGTACTGTACAACTCGTATGTTTTGAGAGCGTTCTTTACTTCGAGGATCTGTCTTTGCGGGGCGATGACGGTTTTTCCTTCCAGGATGGCTGTCACATCGCCTTCTGAAAGAGAGTTGCCTTCAATCGCCAATGAAGAATGAACGGTCTTAACGCGGTTCACTTTTCGCAATCTTAGCGAATCGATCTGCTCCATTCGTATTGAATATCTCTCTATCTGGGCCGAGATCTCTGCTATGAGATTGATGGCTTTTGAGGAGACTGTAAAAGGTGGTGTGTACATTTATCCCCGTGTTATTCCGTCATTTATTCCGTCATTTATTCCGTCATTTGCTAAACTGCCGGCTGTTGTGGAGATTCTATTCCGTCACAGTCCCTTTGATCCGAAGGAGAATCGGTCGCTTCCCGGTTGAGGTATAGACAGACACCCCTTTGTCAAAGTGATGCGGCGTGCCTTCGTTGTCATATTTCACCTTGATCTCGCCTTCCTCCCCAGGCTTGATCGGTTTTCTCGGCCATTCGACCTTGGTGCAGTTGCAGAACACTTTCACGTCGTAGATAAGAATGGTCGTGTCCGTCTGGTTCTTGTACTTGAATGAGCATTCCTGAACCCCGTCTTCGTGCGTGATCTCGCCGAAGTCGTGCACTGTCCTCTCAAACGTCAGTAACCTGCTCTTTTTCTCTCCTTGGGTCTGCGCCAAGCAGTTGCCTGACACCCCAATCGTAATAATGATGGAGACCACGCTTGCCAGCCCTCTTCTCATAACCGCTAAAAACCTATTCCCTGTCTTCATATTCAATTCGAACTCTTTCTTATTCTTTATTGATGGTTCCCGCCTTCCTGCCACTTTGGGGAAGTCCTCTCCACCATATCTATTAATATAATATAGGTATAATTGTTCCCTCCGCTCGCTGAGCCTGCCTACTTTGACGCCGTTCCTGACCTTACGGTCGCTGAGCCTGTCGAAGCGTCCGGCCCAATAATATCTCCACCCCAAAGATAATGAATATTTACGTCAATCCCGTATGCAGTGTTGCCATTATCAATTATAACTGCATTATTTTACATAGAAAAGAACAATTACTTCTTTTTCTATGCGAATATCGGTATATCGGCAATAAAGAATAATTAACCTTAATTCCGGCCAACGGCACTATCGTGTGTCGGCCTGCTTTTTTCGTGCTTGTACGTTTTTGAACTGGCGCATCCACGAAAATGCCGATTAAAATGCCACGAAAATGCCGATTGAAATGCCACGAAAACGCCGATTGGTTTGCTCTTTATCATTAAATTTCATACCTTTGGCAAATAATTGGATCTGTTATGGAATATCTCAGTAGAATTGCTGATGGCATACTGCAAGACAACCTTGAGGCCTCGGGTGCGGTGCTTGTCGAAGGACCAAAATGGTGTGGAAAGACTACAACGTGCAGTCAAAAGGCGAATAGTTCCATTAGTTTGCAGGATGTTGATATGAGAGATGAATATCTGGCGACGGCGGCTTCCAAGCCATCGCTTCTTCTGAAGGGGGACACTCCGCGCCTTATTGACGAATGGCAGGACGCACCTGTGATCTGGGATGCCGTCCGTACTATATGTGATAAGAGAGGGGGTGTCCCCGGACAGTTCATCCTTACCGGTTCCAATAGGGTGAAAAAAGAGGAGACCAGACATTCTGGAACAGGCCGGATCGCAAAAATGAAGATGCTCCCTATGAGTTTGTGGGAGTCAAGGGAGTCAACGGGACTGGTGTCGGTCAAGGAACTATTCAGTAATCCTGAATATGATATTGACGGGAAGACTTCTAAGTTGTCGGTGGAGGATTTGATTCTCGCGGCTTGTCGTGGTGGTTGGCCAGCGTCACTTATTCCAGTCAAAAATAAGGTTCGGCTGCTTGTGGCCAAGAATTACCTGAAGAGTGTGTGTTCAGAGGACATCTCAAGAATAGACGGGGTTCAGCGTGACGAGAAGACCGCGGCGATGATAATGCGTTCATACGCCCGCAATATTTCTACGGTTGCCAAAAAGACATCTATGCTCTCGGATGTCACTTCTTCCGGAGAGGTCAGTTGCTCTTCGGACACTTTTGATGATTATGTCAAGGCGTTGGAAAAGTTGTTTGTCATTCAGGATATCGGTGCCTGGTGTCCTGCGATAAGGAGTAAGTCAAACATCAGGAGCACCCCTAAAAGATCCTTCTGTGATCCTTCTGTCGCGGTCGCCGCCTTAGGATTATCTCCGGATATCCTGATGACACAGCTGAAAACGTTCGGTTTTTTGTTCGAGCAAATGTGTGTGCGTGACCTTCGTGCCTACACGATGGATCAGGATAGTCACATTTCCTACTATCGGGACAGGTACGGCCTTGAGGCGGACATCGTACTGCATCTGTCGGACGGACGCTATGCCTTGATTGAATGCAAGCTTGGCAGCCGCGAGATCGAGGAAGGGGCCGCGCATCTGCTTGAACTCAAACAACTGATAAAAAAGCATAACGAATCAGAGAGGCAAAACCCGCTGAGGGAACCGGATCTGCTTGTGATCATAACAGGTGGCCAAATGGCCTACACAAGACCGGACGGAGTCAAGATAATACCTCTGGGATGCTTGAAAGATTGAACGTTGAAGTGATGTGTGTCCAAAAAAAACATTCACGTTTATTCGTTATATTTTATAGTCAATTTTGCAGATTGGAAAAATTGTCGTAATTTAGCGTCGATAAATGTGCAATTTATATTCAACAATATTATGAAACGTATTTTTGCGATTCTTGCAAGCGCAGCGCTTGTGGCTTCTCTGTCCGTAGCGAACGCACAGAAGAAGGACTTTGACCCTTATTGGTTTATGCAGCTTCAGGGTGGTGCGGCTCACACAATCGGTGAGACCTCATTCTCTGACCTTATCTCTCCTTCAGCCGCTGTTTCATTCGGCTATCAGTTCTCGCCTGTTTTCGGCGCAAGGCTGAATGTCAATGGATGGCAGGGTAAAGGTGCTGTGAACGGCCCTACCACTGTTTACAAGTTCAATTATGTTGAAGGTGCCGTTGACCTTATGGCTGACATCGCTTCGATCTTCGCTGGTTACAAATATGACCGTACCCTCAATCCTTACATCTTCGGTGGTGTCGGCGTGAACTACGCTTTCAACAACGATGAGGCTGTGGCCGTGAAGGACAAGTTCGTTGACGGTTATCTTTGGGAGGACAACAAGATCTCTCCTGCTTTCAGGGCCGGTGCCGGTCTCAACATCAGACTCACTGACGTGATCGCCCTCAACCTCGAAGGCAATTGCAGCTTCCTTGACGACCACTTCAACTCTAAGAAGGGCTCAAAGGCTGACTTCCAGATCAAGGCTGTCGCAGGTCTTACCTTCAGCTTCGGCAAGGCCAAGCCAGCTCCGGCACCTGTCCCGGTTCCGGCTCCGGCACCTGTTGTTAAACCAGAACCAGAACCAGAACCAGTAGTTGAGGAGAAGGTTGAGGTTGTTCCTGCATTCGAGTCACTTTCACGCAACATCCTCTTCGTCATCAACAAGTGGGACATCCGTGAGAGCGAGCAGCTCAAGATCGATGAGGTTATCGAGGCTCTCAAGGCCAACCCTGACACCAAGGTTCGCGTTTCCGGTTACGCTGACAAGGCCACTGGTACCGCCAAGAGAAACAAGTTCCTCTCCGAGAAGAGAGCTGAGGTTGTCGCTGAGGCCATCGTTAACGCCGGCATCAACAAGGACAGGATCATCACTGAGTATTTCGGTGACACCGTCAATCCATTCGAGACTCCTGAGGAGAACCGTGTCGCTGTCTGCCTCGTTAAATAATCTGGCGTGATAATTGAAAGAATATAAAGGCTGGGTTTCAACCCCCGGCCTTTTTTTGAGACTAAAACAGTAAGTTAATAAATACATTATTTTATTATGAGAATTGTACGTGTTACTGGCAGGGAGATTCTTGATTCAAGAGGAAACCCTACAATCGAGTGTGAAGTTGAACTCGAATCCGGCATCATCGGTGTCGCTTCCGTTCCATCAGGCGCATCAACAGGCGAGAACGAGGCTCTTGAGCTTCGTGACGGTGACCCTAAGCGCTACGGCGGAAAGGGCGTTCTCAAGGCTGTCGCCAACATCAACGAGAAGATCGCTCCAGAAATCATCGGAATGTCCTGCCTTGAGCAGAGGGCTATCGATGAGGCTATGATCAAACTCGACGGCACCGCCACCAAGAGCAACCTCGGCGCAAACGCCATCCTCGGTGTTTCCCTCGCTGTCGCTCACGCCGCCGCCAACTACCTTGACATTCCTCTCTACCGCTACATCGGTGGAACCAACGGCCACGTGCTTCCTGTTCCTATGATGAATATCATCAACGGTGGAGCCCACTCAGACGCTCCTATCGCTTTCCAGGAGTTCATGATCCGTCCTGTAGGCGCCAAGAGCATCGCCGAAGGTGTAAGAATGGGTGCCGAGGTGTTCCACGCTCTCCAGAAGGTTCTCAAGGGCCGCGGACTCTCTACCGCTGTCGGTGACGAGGGTGGTTTCGCTCCAAAGCTGGGCGGCATCAACGACGCTCTCGACTGCATTATGGAGGCTATCGTGAAGGCTGGTTACAAGCCAGGCGCTGACGTTACCATCGCTATGGACTGCGCCGCTTCAGAGTTCTGCTTCAAAGAGGGCGACAAGTTCTTCTATGACTACAAGCAGCTCAAGACCGGTATGGCCAAGGATCCAGAGGGAAAGAAACTCTCTACAGAGGAGCAGATCGCTTACCTTGAGGAGCTCATTACCAAGTATCCTATCGACTCCATCGAGGACGGCCTCAGCGAGGAAGACTGGGAAGGCTGGGTTAAGCTTACCGCCGCTATCGGTGGCAAGTGCCAGCTTGTTGGTGACGACCTTTTCGTTACCAACACCAAGTACCTTGAGAAGGGTATCAAGATGGGCGCTGGTAACTCCATCCTCATCAAGGTTAACCAGATCGGTTCCCTGACCGAGACCCTCGACGCCATCGAGATGGCTCACCGTCACGGCTACACCACCGTTACCTCTCACCGTTCAGGCGAGACCGAGGACACCACGATCGCTGACATCGCTGTCGCTACCAACAGCGGTCAGATCAAGACCGGTTCCCTCAGCCGCACCGACCGTATCGCCAAGTACAACCGTCTGATGAAGATCGAGATGGAACTCGGCGAGACAGCCCAGTATGGCTACAAGAAACTTAAGTAATTTCGATAGCAATTATCGAATATATCAAAAAGTCTTAAAAAAGGCGGGTTCGATGTTAAAATCGGCCCGCTTTTTTGTCGTTTGGGGGAATTTGTGTAAATTTGGCTTGGATTTTTCAGCAGTGAGATTTCGTCGCGTGAGCGACACGTTAACAACCATATTCAAAGTGGCAGAAAAAGAAAACATAGGGTACATTGCCCAGGTCATCGGACCTGTGGTGGATGTCCATTTCGATGTGACTGATGAGGAGGCTCAGCTTCCGCGTATTCACGACGCTCTTGATGTCGAAAGAGGCGAGGGAAAAAGGCCTTTGGTCATTGAGGTTCAGCAACATATCGGTGAAGACACTGTAAGGTGTGTCGCTATGGACTCGACAGACGGTCTGAGACGCGGAATGAAGGCTGTGAACACTCACGCTCCGATCTCGATGCCTACCGGGGCGCAGATCAGAGGCCGTGTCATGAACGTTGTCGGGGATTCCATTGACGGACTCGGCGATCTCAACGAAGACAATTCCTTGCCTATACACCGTGAGCCTCCTAAGTTCGAGGATCTCAAGACCTCGCAGGAAGTGCTTTACACCGGCATCAAGGTCATTGACCTTCTGGAGCCGTATCTGAAAGGTGGTAAGATCGGCCTTTTCGGTGGAGCCGGAGTCGGCAAGACGGTGCTCATCAAGGAGTTGATCAATAATATAGCCAAGAAACATAACGGATTCTCGATTTTCGCCGGAGTGGGGGAACGTACCAGGGAAGGTAACGACCTGCTTCGTGAGATGATCGAATCCGGCGTCATCAAATACGGTGACGAGTTCGTGAAATCGATGGAGGAAGGCCACTGGGATCTCTCCAAGGTCGATCGCAAGGAACTTGAGAAATCACAGGTGGCGATGGTGTTCGGCCAGATGAACGAACCGCCTGGAGCCCGTTCCTCAGTGGCCCTTTCCGGACTGACCCTCGCCGAGTCTTTCAGAGACAGTGACAAGGGAGACGGCCCGAGGGACATCCTCTTCTTCATCGACAACATATTCAGGTTCACCCAGGCCGGTTCCGAGGTGTCAGCCCTTCTGGGCCGAATGCCTTCCGCCGTGGGTTACCAGCCGACACTTGCCACGGAGATGGGCCAGATGCAGGAGCGCATCACTTCGACGAAGAACGGCTCTATCACTTCAGTCCAGGCTGTTTACGTGCCGGCGGACGACTTGACCGACCCTGCTCCTGCGACCACCTTCTCCCACCTCGATGCAACGACGGTGCTCAGCAGAAAAATCACTGAGTTAGGAATATACCCAGCCGTGGATCCGCTTGAGTCCACTTCCCGAATCCTTGACCCTAACATCGTGGGACAGGATCACTACGACACCGCCCAGAGAGTGAAGCAGATTCTTCAGAGGAACAAGGAACTACAGGACATCATCGCGATCCTTGGCATGGACGAGCTTTCGGACGAGGACAAGCTGACCGTGAACCGCGCGCGCCGTGTGCAGAGGTTCTTGTCACAGCCGTTCGCTGTGGCTGAGCAGTTTACGGGTGTGCCGGGCGTGATGGTGGACATTCAGGACACGATCGACGGCTTCCGCCGGATTCTCGACGGTGAGGTGGACTACCTGCCGGAGCAGGCGTTCCTCAATGTCGGCACCTTGGACGACGCGATCAAGAAGGGCGAGGCTATTCTCGCTCAGGCGAAGTAGGAATATACCGGAGAAAGTTTTAGGAATATGTCAGAGAAAACCTCAGAGATGATTCTGGATGTCATTTCACCTGAAAGGACATTGGTTCACGCTGCCGTTGAGGCTGTGGAGCTTCCCGGCACGAAGGGCCGTTTCGAGGTCCTGCTGGATCACGCTCCGCTGATCTCTTCGTTGGAGAAGGGCGTGATCGCTTATCGTAACGGTGAGGGCACGGACAAGGTGGCGATTTCCTCTGGCTTTGTGGAAGTTAATGATAATCACGTTGTAGCTTGCGTGGAACTGTGATGAGAAAGTGGATCTACATATTCATTGGTCTTTTGTTTCCGTTGTCTTTGGCCGCGGAGGAGAAGGGTGGTGGCTTTGATATGGATGAATATCTCTACGGCCACGTCCGCGACTCCTACGAGTGGCACATCACCACGGTGAAAGGCCATCCGGTCAGCATCCCTCTGCCTGTGATAGTAGCCAGCAAGACCGGCAACGGCTTCCATATATTCAGTTCCAAGCATTTGGAGCACGGGGAATATGAAGGATTCTACATCGCCCCGGCTGGAAGCAAGTACGAGAACAAGATTGTGGAACGTGCCGCTGACGGCTCAGAGATAAGGCCGTGGGACTTTTCCATCACCAAGAATGTGTTCGGCCTGATGATCAACTGCGCTCTGCTGCTGTTCATCGTGCTCGGAACCGCCAAATGGTACCGGAAACACGACGCCCGTGAGGAGGCCCCGAAAGGCGGAGTCGGCCTGATGGAGATGCTCGTCACGATGATCGAGGATGATGTCATAAAAAGCTGCGTTGGTGAGGACTACAAGAGATACTCGCCTTACCTGCTGACAGCGTTCTTCTTCATATTCATAAACAACCTGATGGGTATCGTGCCGTTCTTCCCTGGTGGAGCGAACATCACCGGCAACATCGCCGTGACGCTCGTGCTGGCACTGTTCACCTTCTTCATTGTCAATATATTCGGAAACAAGCATTATTGGAAGGATATTCTTTGGCCGGAGGTTCCGACCTGGCTGAAGGTGCCGCTTCCGTTGATGCCGGCGATTGAGATAATCGGAATATTCACAAAGCCTTTCAGCTTGATGGTCAGGCTTTTCGCCAACATCCTCGCAGGACACTTCATGATCCTTGGAGTTGTGGCTGTGATATTCCTGACCGCTGAGCTTGGAGCCGCCTTGAACGGCAGCCTTACGGTTGTGGCTGTCCTGCTGGGTGTGTTTATGGATTGTCTGGAATTGCTTGTGGCGTTCATTCAGGCCTACGTCTTCACGATGCTGTCGGCCGTCTTCATAGGACTGTCGCGGCAGAGACCGGAGGCTTCGGAATAATTTTGGAATATTCAGAATAATTAATTTAAAATCATAGGATTATGTTACTTTCTACAATGTTGCTTCAGGCCCTCTCTCTGGGTAGAGTAGGTGCGGCTCTTGGTGCTGGTCTGGCTGCTTTCGCCGCCGCTTTCGGTATCGGTAAGATCGGTACGGCTTCCCTTGAGGCCGGTGCGCGCCAGCCGGAGAAGGCTGACCACTACAGGATGACGGCCATCATCGTCAGCGCCCTCATCGAAGGTGCCTGTCTGTTCGCTATCGTTGTTTGTCTTATCGCGAAATAGCAAATGTCACTCATCACTCCTGATTTCGGATTGCTTGTGTGGATGACGCTGATCTTCGGCATCGTCTTCTTCGTGTTGGCGAAGTGGGGTTTCCCTATGATCACCGGCTCGGTCGAGAAGAGGGCGCAGAGGATAGGTGATTCCATCAAGGCTGCCAAGGAGGCGGAGGAGAAGCTTCGCAATCTGGCTGAGGAACAGTCCCAGATGATCGAGGAGACCAGGCAGGAGCAGAGCCGGATTCTGAAGGAGGCCGCGGCTGCGAGGGACAACATCGTCGAGCAGGCGAAGGTTCAGGCAAGGGAGGAGGCTTCCCGCATTCTGGATCAGGCTCGCACGCAGATCGCCGCCGAGAAGGAGAGCGCTTTGCGGGATGTCCGCAAGGAGGTCGCGCTGCTTTCTGTCAGCGTCGCCGAGAAGGTGCTGAAGGCGAGCCTTTCGGATGGTGCTGAGCAGTCGGCTCTGGTTGATAGGCTTGTGGATGAGGTTTCCTCGTCTAAGGACTTGAAGAATTGATGCTATGAACACAGGAATTATCGCGACACGTTACGCCACCGCACTTCTGAAGCTGGGCGAAGAGACCGGCTCCGGTGAGTTGGTTGCGGCCCAGGTGCAGGTCATTGAGAAGGCTCTTGACGAAGTGCCTGATTTCCGGCGTGCCGTGGATGATCCTGCGGTTGCGGCGGTTCAGAAAATCTCGCTTTTTGAGGCTGCGTTGAAAGATTCGATGGCTCAGGAACTGCATAAATTCCTCGAACTCTTGATCCGTAACGGCCGCATCGGTGATGTAAGGCTGGTTCTGACCACCTTCGTCACTGAATATTACCGCTCACGGCACATCAAGCGCGCGCGGCTTGTGGTCGCTGATCCGGCACTGCTGGACCCTGAGCCAACTCCTTCGGACCCTGTGCCTGTCGAAGGGTCGCTTCGACAAGCTCAGCGACCGGCATTGGAGTCCCGTCTCCGTGATTTGGTCGAGAAACAGACCGGCTGCAGGCTGATCCTGAAAACCGAAGTCAACCCGTCCCTCATAGGCGGCTTCGTATTCGAGGTCGAGGACACCGTTCTGGACGCTAGCGTCTCCCGCCAGCTCGATTTCATCCGGCGTCAATTCATAGAAAAGAACAGAAGAATAGTTTAGTATGGACAACATAAAACCAAGTGAAATCTCCCAGGTGCTTCTGGAACAGCTGAAAGACATCGACACCTCCCTCCGGTTCGAGGAAATCGGCAAAGTCCTTCAGGTCAGCGATGGTGTGGCCAGAATGTACGGCCTGACCAACGCCGAGGCCGGAGAACTGCTCGAATTTGAGAGCGGAGTCATGGGTGTCGTGATGAACCTTGAGCAGGACAATGTCGGTGCCGTGCTTCTCGGCCCTACCGATGAGGTCAAGGAAGGAATGACAGTCCGCAGAACCGGACGGATCGCCTCCATCAAGGTCGGCGAGCAGATGCTCGGAAGAGTGGTCGATCCGCTTGGCGTTCCGCTTGACGGACTCGGCAAGGTCGAAGGAGACCTGACGGAGATGCCGCTGGAGCGCAAGGCTCCCGGTGTAATATTCCGTCAGCCCGTCACCGAGCCTCTCCAGACCGGAATCATGGCGATCGACTCGATGATCCCGATTGGCCGTGGCCAGAGGGAACTCATCATCGGCGACCGTCAGACCGGCAAGACCGCCATCGCCATTGACACGATCATCAACCAGCGCGCCAACTATGAGGCCGGGAATCCTGTCTATTGCATCTATGTGGCTATCGGACAGAAGGGTTCCACCGTGGCAAACATCGTGGAGACGCTCCGCTCGAAGGGTGCGATGGACTACACGGTTGTCATCGCCGCCACCGCCGCCGATCCAGCCGCCCTGCAATATTTCGCACCGTTCGCCGGAGCAGCTGTGGGGGAATATTTCCGTGACACCGGCCGTGCCGCCCTCGTTGTCTATGACGACCTTTCAAAGCAGGCTGTGGCCTACCGTGAGGTTTCGCTGATCCTTCGCCGACCTTCCGGTCGCGAGGCCTATCCGGGCGATGTCTTCTACCTGCACTCACGGCTTCTGGAAAGAGCCGCGAAGATCATTGACCAGCAGGAGGTCGCTGAGCAGATGAACGACCTTCCGGATTCGTTGAAGGGCAAGGTCAAGGCCGGCGGGTCGCTGACAGCCCTTCCGATCATCGAGACCCAGGCCGGCGACGTGTCCGCCTACATCCCGACCAACGTGATTTCCATCACCGACGGTCAGATCTACCTTGAGACTGACCTGTTCAACCAGGGCCAGCGTCCGGCCATCAATGTGGGCATCTCCGTGTCCCGTGTCGGCGGAGCCGCTCAGGTGAAGTCGATGAAGAGTGTGGCCGGAACCCTGAAGATCGAGCAGGCGCAGTTCAACGAGCTGGAGTCATTCTCGAAGTATTCATCGGATGTGGACAGAGTGACGGAAATGGTTCTGGACAAGGGCCGCAAGAACAATCAGCAGCTGATCCAGCCGCAGTACTCTCCGATGCCAGTCGGTGAGGAGGTCGCCGTCCTTTATTGCGGCACCCACGGCTTGATGAAGGACATCAGCCTGGATCAGGTGCATGAGTTCGATGTCCTGTTCCTTGAACGGATGAGGGCCACCCATCAGACCGATGTACTTGACAAACTGTCGGCGGGAAAGGTGGATCCGGAACTGTTCAACGTGATCGAGGATGTGGCTTCCGGCGTGGTGAGGTCAATTCTTATAGATTCCGGCAAAAGGAAGATGAAAGTCAAGAAGTTCAATTAGTTGTAGAAGAATATGCCGTCACTGAAGGAGATAAAGGTCAGGATCAATTCCATCAGCAGCACTCTGGCGATCACCTCGGCGATGAAGATGGTGGCAGCCGCGAAGCTGCAGAAAGCGCAGATGGCGATTCAGAACATGCTTCCGTACGAGAGGCGACTGCACTCGATGCTCATCGACCTGATGGGGGCAATGAATATTTCCGCCGCGGCTTCGGAAGATGGTTCCGTACGTGGCTCAGGATCAGCTGAACGTGGATTTGACCAGAGTGGTGATCGGTTGAGCCTGTCGAACCGGCACGACCTGGCGGGGATGGACGGGGCATATTCATTGATGGCTCAGCGTGAGGTGCGAAAGGTTGCGATTGTCGCCTTCGCCTCCAATTCTTCGCTCTGCGGCGCGTTCAATTCCAACGTCATCCGGGAGGCCACGGCGGTGATCAATGAATACCGTGCCTCAGGTCTTGGCGATGCCGACATCACGGTCTATTCCGTAGGCCGAAAGATGGCGGAGGCGATGAAGAAGCTTGGCTTCCCAAGTCCCGCGGATTTCACGAAGATGTCTGACTCGCCGTCTTATGAGGCGGCATCGGCTTTGGCGCAGGAACTGCTGGACGGCTTTGTCTCCGGTCGGTTTGACAAGGTGGAACTGGTTTATAATCACTATAAATCAACATCTTCCCAGCCGACAACCCGGCAGACTTACCTGCCTTTGTCGTTGGCCGACGCCACCGCAGACCTTCAGGCCGGAAAGATCGCAGATTCCGCCTCTGAATCCGACACGAACAGGGGCGCTGAGCCTGTCGGAGCGCCGGTGGTTCGACAGGGCTCACCAACCACAGAAGACCTGATCGTAGAGCCATCCAAGGAGGAGCTGATAGCCACACTTCTCCCGAAGGTGGTCCGTCTCCGCGTATTCACCACCCTTTTGGACAGCACCGCCGCCGAGCAAGCCGCCCGCACCGTAGCTATGCAGCTTGCCACCGACAACGGCAACGACCTCCTTCAGGAACTCACTCTTGAATATAACAAGGGCCGTCAGCAAAAGATCACCTCCGAGATCCTCGACCTCGTCGGTGGTTCGATGCAGTAATCCACCGGTCACTGAACTTGTCGAAGTGCCCGATGAATATTTCTATAATCAAATCTTTTTTTTGTGTCTTCTTTGCGAAATTTCGTATCTTGAACCAGAAAATGACCAATGATTATGGGACACAATCTTAAATTCTTGATTATTACAATAATAGCGATATCTTTGACTGACGCGCTTGCCGCACGGACATATTCAAGAAGAGTAGTGCTTGGTGACGAGAGGTTCGAGGAGTACCAGCCGCTGCTGCAAGGGAAGCGGGTTGCGGTGTTCAGCAATCAGACGGGTATAGTCGGAGACAAGGTGACCGGCTCCAAGTTGGCAGACGCTCTTGCTGAATATGGCGGGTGCTTTCCTCGAAAGAGAGTTGATGAGATTTCCTTGATCCCGTTCACCGAACCTTCCGTCCCTGGCGGAAAGATTGAGTACGGTCAGCACATTGTTGATGCCTTGATCGAAAAAGGAGTGGATGTCAAGGCAATCTTCTCTCCTGAGCACGGCTTCCGTGGCAACGCCGATGCCGGAGAGCACGTCAGCAGCAGTGTGGACGAGAAAACCGGAGTGGAGATCCTGTCGCTTTACGAGAAAGGCTCACGGATTCCGAGCAAGGAGAAAACCGATAAGTTTGATGTCCTTGTGATTGATATTCAGGATGTAGGACTTAGGTACTATACCTATTATATCACAATGCATCATCTGATGGAGGCCTGCGCCAGAGACGGGAAACAGGTCGTCATTCTTGACCGCCCGAACCCGAACGGCTTCTATGTTGACGGTCCTGTCCTGGATATGAAATTCAAGTCCGGTGTCGGTTGGCTGCCGATCACGACTGTTCACGGAATGACGCTCGGTGAGTTGGCGCTGATGATCAACGGCGAGAAATGGCTGGAGAACGGTACCTGCGACCTGACTGTGATTCCGTGCCTGAATTACACCCATAACACCCGCTACAGCCTTATCCTGCCGCCTTCCCCGAACATTAAGGACATGAGGGCCGTGTACCTATATTCATCAACCTGCTACTTCGAGGGTACGGTGGTCAGCCTCGGCCGCGGCACGCAGTTCCCGTTTGAGACCTACGGGCATCCGGCGATGACGGGATATTCCTTCTCCTTTGTGCCTCGAAGCATCCCCGGCGCGAAAAGCCCGCAGTTCCTGGATGAGGAGTGCCACGGCGTTGACCTTCGCCGCAAGCCGCTCCGCGACATCTGGGCGGAAAAGATCAATCTTGAATATGTCATCGATGCCTACCGCAATCTGAATATGGGCGATAAGTTCTTCGGTAAGAACAACTTCTTTGAACTTCTCGCCGGTGTGGACTGGTTCCGCTCGATGATAGAGGAAGGCTTGCCGTCCACCGTCACCGCTTCCTCCGTCACATCTTCACTCGCCGCCGAGATTTCCGCCCGCTGGGCTCCCGATGTCGAAGCCTTCAAGGCCCGCCGTGCTCCTTACCTCCTTTATCCCGAGATATAAAGCAAAAACCGAAGCGAGGTTCTCACCCGGCTTCGGCTAATCTTATTCAATACTTATGAAATAACTATTGAGTCAGTTTTTGGTTTATGAGTAAAAATATTTATGTCGATTGGGGATTATGCCATTTCCGTGCCAAAGTTGATTCCGGTTCGAAATATTTTTTCCTATATTGTCTATGTCTTTGAATGTCATTTGTTTTCAGTACTTGCACGGAAAATTATAACTGTGATTATAATAACCGAAGTTATAATTTTGTCGAGAAAGCTTTGAAAATGTTTATGAGTGGCTGTTTTCTAAGTACTTACTCAATTGTTGAGGAGGCACTTTTGCATTGTACCCGAGTTCTTGCCTTGTTTTGCCTTGTGTGGACGAGAATTTGGCAATATGCCAGGGAGTGGTTAACTTTGCGGTGTTATGGTGCGGACAGCGGACATAGATTCTTTGTTCAGGCTTTACTACAGGCCTTTGTGTGTCTATGCGCTGCACTATCTCAAGGACAAGGATCTGATCGAGGATCTGGTGCAGGAGGCTTTTACGGCATATTGGATGAAACAGACTTCGGATGGTGGGATTGACAGCCCGAGGGCTTATCTCTACGCGGCCGTGAGAAACCGATGCATCGATGTGCTTAGGAAAGAACAGCATCAGAATGTGTGCTTGGACAGCGTAGGTGAGGATGTCCTTCCGATTGAGGACGGCGTTGTGATTTCCGATGATGAGGCCGTGGACAATTCCGTCAAGGAGGCGCGGATCTGGTCAGCCATTGATCGCCTCCCGGCCAAGAGACGGAGAATATTCCTGATGAGCCGCCGTGACGGGATGAAGTACAGCGAGATAGCACAGTCGCTCGGCCTTTCCGAGAACACCGTTCGCAATCAGATCAGCAAAGCCCTGGACTCCATCCGCCAAGGTGTAAGGAAGGTCATCCTCTTCCTGATGTCGCTCTAGAATATTCAGACATCGCCTTAAGCCTTGAGAAGGAGCGGCTGACAAGGAGTTTTTGCCGTACGTTTTCTGCCCCATAAACCATAGGCCCCCGCTCTTCCAGGTGTGAAAAACCTTGCGCACCTAAAATGCCATCTGCCAGATGGCTAGTGAGTTGCACTTCCGGGTGCGAGCATATTCGCGCACCTGAGTGCTATTGACGTGTTGTGAAGAATGTTGTTATATTTGAGAATATTTCAGAAAAAGGATGGTACTTTTTAGAACTGCTGCGTCTTACTTGTGAAACTACCCTAATAGGATTTGGGCAGTAGATAAGTTTAAAATTGTAACATTATGAAAAAAACGATGTTATTTACATTACCGATTGTGGTAATCTTTTCTATCCTGTGTACTATACCTTCTTGTACCAAGGAAGAATACCAATTAGCAAATAGTTGCTCAACTGAACTATCTACAAAAGAACAGTTTGCGGAACTGCTTTCTGCAGTAACCTCCAATAGTGAGGAACTTAGGTGTTTTCTCAAAAAGGAAGCATTACGCCAATATGATAAAGATTACGATGTGTTCTATCCTTTCGTTAGAGATAAAATCGTTTGTGGAGAAAAGACATTTAGAGATTGTTTGCTGGATTATGTGGATGAGAAATCTCTGTTAAAAATAGAGAATGATAATCCTTTTTTGACAATATATGTGCCAGATTGGGAATGGTTAGGTGCATTTAGTGTTAATGATTGGGATACCTCAAATGATGATGTGTTTGTTGGAATTGCTGACAATAATAGTAAGCATAGGCTATTTTCTAACGGAGCATATTTTGGAACATTAAACGAAGGTGAAATTCCAAATTTCCCTATTATGATTATTAAGGATAATGAACGGATGACCTTAACTCAACCTGCTACAAGAGCAGAAAGTCTTGAGTATTCATTTGTTGATGATGCCTTTGATAATTCTATAAGTACGAGGGTGACGGCGCAGGAGTATAGACGCTATTTTGCGGTAAATCCAGGTTCAAATTATGTGTCAAAATCAGATTTTGCTAAAATTAGTCCAGAATCAATTGCCGCTTGGAAAGAATATGGTGATGATGAATATGAATCTCAAAGAAATCTCGTATATTTCAATGCTAAGAAAAACGAGAATAGGGGATTAATAAACCCAAAAATCAGAGAGAGCATAGTTGCCATTAAACTTATTGATACAAATTGTATTGAAGAAGATGAGAAGGATCCTCATCTTCATAAGGCGAAAAAGAAACGTTCAGATTTCAGTGATGAGGATCTATTGGAAGAAATTTGGAGTGAGGGAAACCTTGAAATAAAATTTCACGTAACCACCCTTGACCAAAATAATCAATCAATTGTGCTATGCGACAATGCACTTAGCGTTAAGCCTAAAGATTTGTTTGATGTTTCTTCAATTAAGTGTCATTTTTATCATAAAAGTACGTTTTCTCCTAAAGAATATGTTTATTTGCCAACGAAATCAGACTTGGTTCCGAAATGGTATTATCTTCCAGATGTTCTAAAACTTGATTACTGGAATCTTTCCAAGGAGTCTACTGCATTGTCAGTATATGTATATGAACTTGATGCAGAAATTACAGATGAAGTTGAGTTGAATGAATCGTTAACAAAGCAGAATAGTATTTCTTTCGGTGCTAAAATTGGAGGTAAATATGAACTTAATTTCGATTTTAATGCGCCAACTAGCACCGTGACACATAAATACACTGTGAAGAAAGGTTCTGATAAATTAGGCGATATCGTTGTGTACTATAATGATTATATTATCAAATCTGAAACGACAGATAAGTATGAACTTAATTATTATAGTACTGGTAAAATTAATTTTATAATTGTTCCTTTGAAATAGTTATTGATATGCGTCATTTTTTTCAATTTTTGCCAATTCTCGTTTTCCTGGTGCTTTCATCTTGTAGAGGGTATGGTACTGACGATGAAGGTGAATATTATGTGAGGTATGAGGCTGAGGCTGTGTCCGAGGCGGTTGCGGTGGAGGAACATCCTATCATAGTCGCTGTGCCGGCAGTGTATAAAGTTCAGGGCAACAGCACTACTTGTTATTGCAAGCAATTTTTTGAGAAGGAATATGGGCCTTTCTTCAGTGGTGAGAAGGCTTCCATAATGGTGGCGGATTCTCCTGACGAGCATACTTATACCGTGTCCATATATGTTAAGCGGGGGCGTGAAGGATTGTATAACCTAGTGAATCAAGGGAAGTACGGAGCATCGTATGTGATGCCATAAAGTATTGGGCGTTAACGCGAGCTAAAGATGATTCTAACGACTAAGTTTAGTGAATATATAAACCGTGTGATGATGAAAAGTCTTATCAAAGGTGTTTTGCTGGTGATTCTTGCTTTGCCGCAAGTCTCGTTGGACTGTCTTTCGCAAGATAAGGAGACGGTCTCAATGAACTTGGACAGGCTCAAGGAGCGGTTAGGGGTGCGGTTTGTTTACGATTCGGAACTCGGAAAACTTCTTGATAAGAACTATGAGGGAACTTCCGTCGAGGGACTGACACTGGAGAAGGCTTTGGGCAGGCTTCTGGAGGGCACGGGCATCAAGTGGGAGATTCGTGGCGGCTATGTGGTTCTGACACGTGACGTTCCGGTTAAGAAGCGTTATACGGTCTGTGGGTATGTCACGGACGAGGCGACGGGGGAGACACTGATCGGGGCCGGGGTTGTGGTCTCTGAGCCTGCCGAAGTGACCGCAAGCTCAGTCGCTTCGACAAACTCAGCGACCGGAAAGACCGGCACCTCCACCAACAACTTCGGTTTCTATTCACTGACTCTCCCGGAGGGCGAGGTCGAACTGACATATTCATACATAGGATGCGCCGCCAAGACAAAGAGAATCAACCTGAAAAAGAACCTCACTCTCAATGTGGCTCTGGCCCCGTCCGCGGAAATCAAGAGCGCCCGGATAACCGCCCGCAAGGACGCTGGAATCCGCTCCACCTATATGGGGGCGATCGAGGTGCCGAACGAGTTGATCGCCAACACTCCGGTCGTCCTCGGCGAGACCGATGTGCTGAAAACCCTCCAGATGATGCCGGGCGTGCAAGGCGGAAACGAAGGACTCTCAGGAATATACGTCCGTGGAGGCGGCGTTGACGAGAACTTGATGCTGCTGGATGGCACGGCCATCTATAATGTCAGCCACCTTTTCGGCCTGCTGTCCGTGTTCACTCCGGAGGCTGTCAAGAAGGTCACGGTCTATAAAGGCTCGTTCCCGGCACGGTACGGAGGCAGGGTCTCCAGCGTGGTGGACGTGAGGACAAATGACGGCAACTCGAAGAAACTCTCCGGAAGTGTCACCGCCGGATTCCTCGCCGAGAAATTCCATCTGGAAGGCCCGCTGAAGAACGAAAACACGACGTTCTCGCTGAGTGCCAGAGGAATGCACACTTTCCTTTTCGACCGTGTCATCAAATGGGCCGGCAGCCCGCTGAACTATGCCTTCTACGACATCAACGCGAAGGTCTCCCACAAGTTCTCCGATCGGAGCCGAGGTTGGATCGGTCTCTACAGCGGGCGGGACTATTTCCGTTACGAGAAAACCTCCAAGTCCAGCAAGCGGTTCTATGGTTCTGATTACGAGCCTTATACAATGCTGACCGAGGATGAGTCCAATCTTAACCTGAGTTGGGGCAACAATGTCCTGTCCGCAAGGTGGACCTACATATTCAGTAACAAGCTTTTCGCTGATTTCACGGCCTACGGCAACCTTTATAGGATGAGGATGCATTCCGTCACCAGAAATTCCGAGACATCCGAGGTTGGCGAGACATCCTTCCGGAGCGATGCCGGCTACACTTCCGGAATCCTTGACGCAGGCTTAAAAGCAGATTTCGATTACACTCCTTCAACCAACCATTTGATCAAGTTCGGCGGAGAATATGTCCGTCACGGCTATCGTCCTGAAATCACGAAATCCCAGATTAAGGAATTGAACGGCAGCCGTGTCTTCGCCGACACCACCTACAGCGACGCTGCCAGCCGACGTGTGAACGGTAACGAGATGTCACTCTACGTCGAGGACGACATCTCCATTGGCAACCGCTTGACTGTGAACCCAGGCCTGCACCTCAGCCTGTTCAATGTGAGAGGGCGTTTCTATTTCTGCCCGGAGCCGAGAATCTCCGCCAAATTCGACATCACTGATGACTGGTCGGCCAAGGCGGCATATTCAAGGATGTCGCAGTACGTCCATCAGTTGACTTCGGGGACTCTGGACATTCCGACCGATCTTTGGGTTCCGATAACCGAGGAAATCCGCCCCGTGACTTCGGACATCGTCTCCGCCGGCGCGTGCTTCGCTGGCCTGAAAGGCTGGGAATTCTCCCTCGAAGGCTATTACAAAAAGACCGGCAATGTCCTTGAATATAAGGATGGCCGTCTTGCTCTTTCATCTTCCGTCAACTGGGAAGACAATGTGGTGATGGGCGAGGGACGCTCCTACGGTCTGGAACTTTACGCCAGCAAAGTTGTCGGAAAGACCACCGGAACCTTCGCCTACACCCTCTCGAAGGCTGAAAGAATATTCCGGGACGGCAGCATCAACGATGGCAAGTGGTTCCCTGCTCAGTTCGACAGGCGGCACGTCATCAACGCCAGTGTGAGCCACAAATTCAGCTCCCGCATCGACCTCACCGTGGCCTGGACGTTTATGAGCGGAAACTGTATGACCATCCCGACCAGAAGCACGGCCCTCATCACACCGTCGGGTAAAGACATTTCGATCGACTATGTCAGCGGGCGCAACAATTACCGCCTGCCTCCGACGCACCATCTGGATGTCAGCGTGAACTTCCACAAGAAGCGCCGTCACGGCGAGCGGATATGGAATTTCGGAATATACAACCTCTACTGCGCCCAGAACCCTTCCTGGTGCGTCTATGATGCCTTCGAGAAAGAAGGGGAGTGGAAGCCGGCCATCTCCAAACGCTCATTCCTCACTTTCCTGCCGTCGTTCAGTTATACCTTTAAATTCTAATGAATATGCGAACGAAGATATTCATACTGTCAATAGTCTCCTCTCTGGCTTTTTTTTCTTGTGAGAAATATATTCCAGTGGAACTTCCTGGTCCGGAGAAGATGCTTGTAGTCAACGCTTTGATGGCTACCGGCGACACAACGCACACTGTCTATGCCGGTATCAGCACGCACGAGAAAACCCTGCCGTTGGAGTCCGGGAGCCTTGAATGCTGGATCAACGGGACGCTCGCCGCTACGGTTGACAAGCCGGAGAAGTCGGATCGTACCATTTACCATAATATGTTCAGATTCCGTGCTGATTTCAAGGCCGGGGATGAGGTGAGGATTGTCGTGGAGTCGGATGAAATGAGAGCGGAGGCAACGACCGTGGTCTTGGAGGCCCCTGTCCTTGCCGGAGTGGACACGACTCATCTGAACAGGAAATCTTCCAGCGGAGGCTATTTCAAGACTTTAGGGATGGGTGTGCACGTGAAGGACAAGCCGGACGAGAAGAACTATTATATGCTTCAGGTCTGGTATTTCGGGGAAAACTACAGAAAGCAGTTGGAGATTGACAATTCAAGTGAGCCACTCCTTAATTCCGGAATAAACACCAGCGTCGGCAACAATGATATGGCCTCAGACAGCTATTTCTCCAATAAGTACAACATATTCACGGATAAAGGTTTCGAGGGTGGATCGCATATATTCAAAATTTCTTTGACCGGCAAGTCGCTTTCCGATGTGACGGTGCGGCTGCTGGCTTTGGACAGGGAGACCTATAATTACATCAACACCGCTTGGTTCGATGATTCAGACCTTGCTGATTGGCTGTTTTTTGTCGATAAACCTTATCCTACCAATGTGATCGGCGACGGCATCGGCCTTGTCTCGGTGATGACATCTTCTGACTATAAAATCGACTGATATGAAAAGAATTGAATATGCCCTCGTAGGTCTTTTGACTTTATGCTCCTGCCAGGAGAAGATTGATTATTGGATGACCGACGCCGCCACCGCCACGATGGACCGCCTTGTCGGGGAATATGTTCTCGAATCCATCGACTGGAGTCTCGGTGCGGTGGATCTTGATGGAGACGGAGTCGCCGATTCGGACTTTGCCAAGGAAATCACTGCGGTCAGGCCTGGGGATATCTATACTCGCTTGTCTGTCGATATGGATGGCAATGAACGCTATATGGTCAGAATTGATTGGGTTGGATGTGTTGTGGCTGACATAGAGTACTATCCTGGAAGATCCTGGCAGATCATCAATTGGAATTTTTTCAAGGTAGGAGGAACGATTGAGTTTGACAAGGACGGGAACTATACCGTCACCCCTGTCGCTTCCCCAGTCGAGTATGATGAGTTCTCCGGAAAGGAGGAGAGAGTCTATTGCATAAAGGATATGGAGTATTCTTTTGAAGGATCTGACCGACTGATATTCAAGGCTGAGACAGCGGTTTATGACTATGCCACGGACAGCATCCAGAGAGGCACGATGACATATTCCTTCAAATGCGTCTCCGGCAAAGGAATGGTTCGGCAAGCTCACCAACCAAATGTGTACAACTCGGTCGCTGAGCCTGTCGAAGCGACTGCATAAAAGATAATTGTCATGAAAACCAACGAAGACAGAATGATAGACTTCGTGGCCAAGTCCTACGAAGAGAACCGCTTTGACCCGAAGAAAGCCTTGGCACGGTCGCAGAACGGCTCCTTGCGTCGGTCGCTGAGCCTGTCGAAGCGCACTGTGATGTTGAAACGCATCGCCGGAGTCGCGGCAGCGGCCGCTGTCGGCATATTCCTTTATCTTTCATGGCTAACCTCATGGACCGGCTATGCCGCATACGACATTGCCCAGACCTTCACTCTTCCGGATTCATCGTCCGTTACCCTTGCCCCTGGATCCACCCTTCGTCTCCAGAAGCACAAGGACAAGCGTCTGGTCCAGATGACCGGCAAGGTCTATTTTAACGTCCGTCACGATGACCGAGCCCCTTTCCGTGTTAATGCCGGATCCGGTTTCGTCAAAGTCCTCGGCACCCGCTTTCAGGTTGACTCTCGGGATCCCATCAGCGTGAGCGTTGTCTCGGGCAAGGTCCTCTTCTCTGCCATAAGGTCTGGCGAAAAAGCCCTGATCCTGACCAAGGGACAGTCCGCGGTTTTGGATCCGGCTGCGTCAAAGCCAGTTGAAATCACTCCGAAACACCCGAACCCTGCCGCATGGGCCACCGGCGAGTTTATCTACGACAACACCCCGCTGCCAGAAGTTCTCTCCGAGCTCTCTGAATATTACGATGTCACGCTCGTTGCTTTTGATGCCGGCCATTCGTCCGGTGAATCCCGCCGCCTGAGCGGAGAGTTCTCCACGTCCTCCCTCCAGGAAATCCTGAACCTCATCAATTCTGCCCTCGGCACGGACATCCAGATCGAAAGCCAACCCACTCGCTAGTGTCTATGTTCTGTTCTCGGGTATATATGTTAATATTTGCGTGGCGGCTAATATCCTGATTATTCGTCTGTTGCTATATTGTTCTCCTGCTAAAACAAGGACTGGATGACCTATTCAATATATTCATTTATAATGATTTATCCGCCACGGCGTGTTTAAGGGTCTCGGCTTCTGGTGAATTTTTTGAAAACTTTATGCAAGGTTTCCGGCGGAGATGATTTAGTAATGCGTCGGACCGGGAACGGTCTTACGGTACTTAAACTATTATTAACAATTAAAGATTTAAACTAATGAAAAGTTTTTTCAGTTCAGTTGTGACGGCAGCCCTCTGCCTCTGCTCATTCGCATTCGTCTCTTGCGACAAGAACGAAAACAAAACTCCGGATCCTCTTACATTCAGTGTGACGAAGGCTGAGGTTGAGGTTGGTAAGACCGTTGAGGTTACCGTGAAGAACGGCACACAGCCTTTCACGGTAAAGTCAAGCGATGAGAAGATAGCCACAGTGAAGGTGGAGAAAGAAAAGATCACTGTTACAGGAGTGGCAGGGGGAACAGCCACGATCTCTGTAGTAGACAAAAATCAGACGACGGGTTCGTTTACCGTAACGGTAAAGGCTGCGGCAAAGAAGCTGGAGTTTGACAAGGCCGAGGTTACTGTCGGAGTTGAGAAGGAAGAGGTTGTCACAGTCAAGTCAGGTACCGCTCCATACACAGTGAAGGTTACGGATGCGGCTGTCGCTACCGCCATCGTGAAAGAGGCTGCCATCACCGTGAAGGGTGTCAAGGCCGGAACCACCACACTTACCGTGACCGACAAGGACGGCAAGACCGGAGAGGTTGCAATCAAAGTCGAGTAACAATCAATCAAAGAATCGATTTCATTTATAATTGGTATGGGGATCCGCAGTATGCGGGTTCCCTTTTTTTGTTAGGCGTATTGGGATAATCGAACCGATTAATGTAAGTCAGTCACTGAGCCTGTCGAAGTGACTGGACATAAACATAATACAAAAACGGCTTTGCGGAACAATCTGCAAAGCCGTTAAATTCGCGGAGAGAGCGAGATTCGAACTCGCGAGCCCCTTTAGGAGGCCACACGCTTTCCAGGCGTGCCTCTTCAGCCACTCGAGCATCTCTCCAATGGTCCGCATTTTTAGTTGAGGACTGCAAAGATAATCAAAACCTTTGAATATTCAGCGTCTGTGACGAATATTTTTCTTCTGTGTTGGTGCTTCTGTCGCTTTGGCGTATCTATTGTCGAAGCATCGCATAGATTATATTCATTACAATGTGTTCCTTTTCAACTTCTCGACGTAGGCCTCGATGCGGCGGAGCTCACGAGGAATGGAGATGCTTTGAGGGCAATGCTCGATGCACTGTTTGCAACCGATGCAGTGGTTGGCCTGGCGGACGGACGGGATTGCCCGGTCGTAGCTCACGAGATAGGCCCGGCGCAGCTTGCGGTAATCCTCCTGCTCGGTGCTCTGGGCGATCTCGCCCTCGTTGACGCATTCGTTGTAGTGCTTGAATATTCCCGGAATATCGACTCCGTAAGGGCAAGGCATACAGTACTTGCAGTCGTTGCAGTTTATGGTCGGGAAGCTGGCCATTATGCCGGCGATCTCGGTGCCGAGGAACTCTTTCTCCTCGTCGGTCAAGTACTTGAAGTCCTTGAATGTGCGCAGGTTATCCTCAAGATGTTCCTGATAGACCATTCCGCTCAGCACCGTCAGGATTCTCGGGTACGATCCCACGAACCTGAACGCCCACGAAGCGAGTGAGGCTTTCGGATCACGCTCCTTTAGCCTGTTCACGACACTTTCCGCCGGATTGGCCAGACGGCCACCTTGGAGAGGCTCCATAATCACGATCGGAATCTCCCTCTTGTCCAGCTCGTCGTACAGGTACTCGGCGTTGACATTGCGCTGGCCGTCAGCGTGTTTCCAGTCGAAATAGTTCATCTGGATCTGCACGAAATCCCAGTGGTACTTGTCGTGCAGTTTCAGTAGCTCGTCGAACTGCTGTTGGTTTCCGTGGAATGAAAGTCCGAGTTGACGTATCTTGCCTTTCTCTCGGTCTGCCTGAAGCAGATCCATCATTCCGTTGTTCACGAACCTGTCATCGAAAGCCTCCAGGCCTCCACGGCCGAGAGAGTGAAGCAGGTAGTAGTCCAGATAGTCTGTCTGGAGGTACCTGAACGAGTCGTTGTACAGTTTCAGGGATGCCGCTTTGGAATGATCACTGAAGTTGGACAGCTTCGTGGCGATGTAGTAGGAGTTCCTTGGATGTCTGCTGAGTGCATTGCCTACAGCCTCCTCGGAAAGTCCCTGGAGATAGACCGGAGATGTGTCGTAGTAGTTGACTCCGTGAGCCAAGGCGTAGTCAATCAGTTTGTCGGCGTTCTCCTGATCCACGATATCCTTACCGTTCTCGTCTTTCTTCATCGTGAAGCGCATACATCCGTAACCCAGCAGGGAAACCATGTCCCCGTTGCCCGGATTCTCACGCATCTCCATCTTACCGTTCTCCAGCACATCTTCACTGGAACCATCGTCAAGGATGGCCTCGGCTGTCTTCTTAGGGGCGCACGCTCCGGCAAGAGCCACGGCTCCCACGGCCGCTGTCCCGGCACCGGCTTGTTTGAGAAATTCTCTTCTGTTAATATTCTCTTTCATATTCATGGAATTTGTCGAGACCGCTTTTTCTGAATATGTCCCTTCAGAAGGCTTGTCTCAAAGACCGGTTACACATTATGATGAACACTGTACCCATTGACGGTGATGGCGCTTATCGGGCGGGACGGGCAGAGATTCTCGCACGCTCCGCAGCCGATGCACTTCTCCTCGTTGACCGAAGGGATCCTTGGGCTCTTCTCGTCATCAGGATTCTTCCTGACCATCCTGATCGCTCCGACAGGGCAGTGGTGGGCACAGTTTCCGCAGCTGACCCCGTCACGGTTCACGACACAGAGGTCATAGTCCACGCCGGCAGTGCCGACCTTCCATTCGGTTTTCTCCTCAGGAGTGATCTTCAGGATGGCTCCAGCAGGGCAGACCTCGGAGCATTTCACGCATTCCGGACGGCAGTAGCCTTTCTCAAAAGACATCTCTGGCTGCATCAGGTGCTCAAGTCTGGAGGATGGTCTGAGAACATTGTTCGGGCAGACAGTCACGCAGAGCTGGCAGGCCGTACAGTGCTTATAGAACTTCTCCACGCTCTCGGAACCGAATGGAGTAATAGGCGTTTTTCTGTTCGGGGCTTTCTTTGGAAGCACCTCGGCGAATCCTCCATCTCGCTTCTTGTCCTTGATCTCCTCTTCTTCGGCCCTCATCGGAATGGAAGACAAGAGTGATCCTCCGATGACAGCGGCACCGCCTACCAAGAAGGCTCTTCTTCCTTTGTCGGTCGCTTCGACAGGCTCAGCGACCGGAGATGTCGCATCAATTGTTGAGACACCTTTGCCGTTGTCGGTTACTTCGGCGGTTGGTGAGCCCTGTCGAACCACAGGCTCTGCGACCGGAGTCGGAGCTGCTGAGGAGCGATTTTGGCCGTTTTTGCTCTCGTCGGAGGTCATTTTACTCCCGACAGGCGCGTTTTGTGGCGTTTTTGCTCCCGTGGAGCCCGAACCAACCCCTCTTCCCCAGGCGAACCGGTACTTGAGCGCTCCGAGCCGGCAAGAATCAATGCAGTCAAAGCAATCGACACATCTGCTATAGTCAATCTTATGGTTGTCAACATCAATGCAGGCCGCCTTGCACTTCCTTTCGCAGGCGTGGCAGCTCTTGCACTTTGACTTGTCGATCACCGGACGGAACATAGCGAACCGCGAGAAGAAACTCAGCGTGGTTCCCACCGGACAGATTGTGTTGCAATAGGTTCTGCCGTTCCTCCAGGCGAGGACCACCACGACAACAAATGTCACCGCCGCCACGATCAAAGTCGGCAGACTCTTCAGCCAAACATCCTTTGTCACAAACGCATAACTATCCTGCCTCTCGGCGATCCAGGCGAGCAGGTTGTTGCCCCACTGCCAAACCGGCGCGAGCAGACTCTGCACCATTCTACCGTAAGCGCTGTATGGAGCCAGAAGCGCTACAAGAGCATTGAGCCCGGCGACCAGCGCGATCACGAACAGCACCAACACCCCGTAGCGCAACCATTTGATTTCCTTTGAATATGAGAACCTTGCCTTCTTGCCTTTTCTCCTGGAACTGAGGTTGGACACGCAGTCCTGGAATATACCCAACGGGCATATCACCGAGCAGTAGATTCTGCCGAAAAGCAGTGTCAGTACCAGCAGAATGGCGATGACAACGAAGTTGAGGGCCAGAACAGCCGGCAGGAACTGGATTTTGGCGAGCCATCCGAACCAAAGATGAAGTGTTCCGGTGAAGTCCAGAAACAGCAGCGTTACCGCAACGAAGCAGATCGCTGCCAGAGTGATTCTAATTTTTCGGAGCATAGTGTTTGTAAGCCGAAATGTTACGTAAAGATAAAGAAAAATCCTGAAATGATATTAATCCAGAATCACCAACGCCATTGACTTGTGCGAGAACGTCAGCTTGACAACATCGGCCGAAGCCCGGTTGAGGGTTGCCTGCCACCAGTTGTCGAAAACCACTCCACTGGTCTGCCATACCAATCCCTCGGACTTGATATTCAAAGAATTATCAGGGCTGAATATGGACACGGCCCTGCCTTCGCCGACGAAAAGCTCGCAGGAGTCCGTCAATGCGAAAGCCGTTGAATAGTCGGACACCGCATCGACATATATTCTGTCTTCATCAGGATTACCGCTGGCTCCGTAAAGCCGGGCATATTCCATAATCTGTCCAAGGTTGCCGAGGGTGTGGGCCTCACGCTTGCCTGTAGCACCGAGAATGTGCACGGTCTTGACTTCCGGCCAATGCTCCAGCAGGTAGCGGAACGCCTTGGTCTGGTCGTTTGTCTCCTGCTCTTCTTCTCTTATGGCGATGCGGGAATATTCCTTGAGATGCTTCGGCGAGATGGAATCCATATCCCCGATGATGGCATCCGGATCCCTGAGGTCTTTGAATATCTTGTCCCGGTGCCGGAGAAACGTGTCCAACGCCCTGTCGCAGCAGATTATCACATCCGCCCGGCGGAGAAGCTCGCAGGGATATTCCTTTTTAGGAAAGTCGCCGCATTCGAGGATGACCGCTTCCATTATGCCTTTGTTTTGGCGATTTCGGCCTTGGAGGTGCCGGCGGTAGTGGTGTAGAGTTCCGGTTCGCGGAATCCGGCGAGGAAGGCCTTGATGTCCATCCGCTTCTTGCCGGCTATCTGCACGTCCTTCAGGGAGATGGCTCCGTCGGCGGTGGTGATGTGGAGGTAGGTCTTGCCGTCGGTGAGGATTCGGCCCGGAATGGTTCCTTCGACAGGCTCATCGACCTTTTCGGCCGTGAAGATCTTCAACTGGGCCGGAGCGCTACCTTCCTTGACGAGTTCGGTGAACGCTGCCGGATAAGGACTCAAACCACGTATGAGATTGTAGATCTGTTTGGTGGAATCGTTCCAGTCAATGTGACACAACTCGCGCGAAAGCTTCGGTGCCGGCTTCAATACCTCGGAACCCTGTATGAAACTTCTCTGGACACGCGTGTCCACATTGTGCTCGATTATGCCCTGAGTCGTCTGTACAACCAATTCCGCGCCGATCTCCATCAGTTTGTCGTGCACATCCCCGGCGGTGTCGGTGTCTGAAATATTGATACCCTGACGCAGGATGATCCCTCCCGTGTCAATGTCCTTGTCGATCATGAACGTCGTCGCGCCGGTTCTGGTCTCTCCGTTGATCACGGCCCAGTTGATAGGAGCCGCTCCACGGTACTGTGGCAGAAGCGCCGCGTGCAGATTGAACGTGCCAAGCTTCGGCATGCCCCAGACCTCTTCCGGCAACATCCTGAACGCCACCACGATGAACAGGTCGGCCTTCAAGGCCTTGAGCTGGTTGAGGAACTCCGGATCCTTGAGCTTGACAGGCTGGAGCACAGGGATGCCCTGCTCCACCGCGAACTTCTTCACCGCGCTCTCGTTCACCTTCTGGCCGCGTCCGCTCGGCTTGTCGGCCACGGTCACCACTCCCACGATGTTGTACTTCTGCTCCAGGAGAGCCTTCAGAGGGGCCACCGCGAATTCCGGCGTTCCCATGTACACGATCCTTGTCTTTTTGAATATTCCTGCCATATTACTCTTTGCCTTTCTCCACCAATTCTTTATGCTGTCCAGATTTGAGATGTCCGTGTCGTGGATCGCCTTCCAGGTCAGGAACAGGCCGATCGGTAGGAGTACGCCAGCCGACATGAACGCGCCCGCCACGGTGCTGATGCTGCCGTCTCTTGCCAGCTTCACTCCCGTGATGTCGATCACCCAGTATAGCACGAAGAACAGCAGCGAGATGATGGCGGAGACACCGATGCCGCCTTTCCTGATCAGCGCTCCCAGAGGCGCGCCGATGAAGAACATGATGAAGCAGGCCAGGGCCTGTCCATAGCGTCTGAGAAACTCCAGGGCTGTCCATCTGAGGCGGACAGTGTAGTCGAATGCTCCGAACTCGTAGCTTTCAAGGTTTGTCTGGAGTTGCCTGGCGCTGTTGGCCGCTCTTTCCAATGCTGCCGCTGTCGCCCTGTCATCCTTGAAGTTGAGGTAGTCCGGGTCGCTGAAGTTCCTTGTGATGCCGCAGGCTGTCGTGTCCAGCTGCATGTTCTGCGAGAACACATAGGATGCGGCCATGGAATAGATCTGTTTGGACTTCGTGCTGTCCCTTGTGGCCAGAAGGGTGTCCCTCTGCTCCCTGAGTTTCTCTAGAGGGAGGGCCTTGACCTGGTCGCCGTATCTGGCGCTGTCGGATTTCTGGAATGCGTAGTTCTGGAGGGCGATGACCATCTCCTGCTTGGAGAAGTCGATCCTCTGCAGCTGGAGGGATGTGTCGCGGTAGGTCTTCTCGTTGGTCTCCTGATAGTTGACCCCGTTGAACATCTTGAATGTCAGGTAGGACTTGTCCTTGGACATCTTCATGATGGCGGAGTCGGCCAAAGTGAGGCGCGTGTTCCCTCTGCCGTGATGGTCGTAGAGCATCACGTCCTTCATCATGCCCGTCTTGTTGTTACGGCTTCCTACCCTGAGGACGTAGCCATCGACTCCGTCATAGAAGGTTCCGGACGGGATCTTGATCTCTTCCTTCGTCTTTCCGATGTCGTCCCTGAGGGTGAATATCTCGTTGTAGGAGACCGGGACGAGGTTGTTGATGACGAAGAATGTGCCGATGCTGATGAAGAAGGAGGCGATGAGGATAGGGCGCATCACCCTGAGGACGGACACGCCGGCGGCCTTCAGAGCGATCAACTCGTTGTTCTCACCCATGTTGCCTACGGTCATCATCGAGGCCAGCAGGGTCGCCAGAGGCAGGGCCAGAGGCAGCACGGTGCAGGATCCCCAGAACAGGAACTCCGCCACAATGCCCAGACTCAGGCCTTTCCCGACAAGCTCGTCGATGTAGACCCAGAGGAACTGCATCACGAGGATGAAGATGACCACAAGAAGGATCATGAAGAATGGTCCTATGAATGAGGTCAGTATGAATCTGTCAATTTTCTTCATCCTCCGAAGTCATTGTTTTATGGGGACTTGAATATTTTATGAATATTACCGAATGCCCTTGAATATTCTTCCGTCTATGCCGTGATGGTCTCCACCATCTTGTCCAGCGCGGCCTGCAGGCCGTCGGCATTCCTTCCGCCGGCGGTGGCGAGGATCGGCTGTCCGCCGCCTCCGCCCTGGATGAATCTGGCTGCCTCCCTGATGTCGTTGGCGGCGCTGTGACCGGCTGCCACGAGGTCGTTGGAGTACATCAGGACGAGCTGAGGCTTTCCTTCGTGGCAGAAGGCGGCGGCGAACACGAAGTTCTCCACTTCCTTCTGGAGGATGGCCGCGGCCTCGCGCAGCATGGCCGGATCAGCGTCCCTGCTGAACTTTACAACTTTTATTCCATTAATCTCCTGTGCGTTCTCCGAGATCACCTTGGCGAACGCGGCGGCCTTCTCTTTGGCATATTCCTCGATCTTCTTCTTAGCGTCGGAGTTCTCGTTGATGAGTTTGGCCACGGCGGCAGCCACGTCAGGGGCGTTGTTGAACATGGTCCTGATGCCCTTGAGGGTGTCGCTGAGGGTGTCGAGGATGTCCTCCGCCGCCTCTCCGGTCACCGCCTCGATCCTCCTGACTCCGGCGGCGATCGCCGATTCGGAGACGATCTTGAAGACTCCGATGCGTCCGGTCGACGCGGCATGCGTGCCGCCACAGAGTTCCACGGAGTCGCCGAACCTGACCACGCGCACCCTGTCGCCGTACTTCTCGCCGAACAGGGCGATGGCTCCCATGGCGTTCGCCTCTTCCATCGTCGCGTCTCTCTTCTCCTGGAGAGGGTAGTCCGCGCGGATCAGCTCGTTGACCCTGTGCTCGACCTTCCTGAGTTCCTCGTCGGTAACCTTGGCGAAGTGTGAGAAGTCGAAACGGAAATAGTCCGGGCCGACGAACGAGCCTTTCTGCTCGATGTGGGTTCCGAGCGTCTCCCTGAGGGCGTAGTCCAGAAGGTGGGTAGCCGTGTGGTTGGCCGTGATCCTGAGCCTGCGGCTTGCGTCAACCTTAAGTGTGAATGTCTGCGTGCTGTCGGCAGGGATCCTTTCGGCGATGTGGATTGTCAGGTTGTTCTCCTTGACAGTGTTGAGTATCCTGATCTGCTCGCCGCTCTCCGAGACGATGACTCCGGTGTCGCCGACCTGGCCTCCCATCTCGGCGTAGAACGGCGTGCGGTCGAAGACGAGCTGGAACATGGTCTTGTTCTTCTGCTTGACTGTGCGCTGCTTGAGGAGCTTCACACCTTCAAGTTCCAGATTGTCGTAGCCCAGAAAGGCCTCTTCCTCGCCCTCGTGGAACACGACCCAGTCGCCGAACTCGTTGGCGGTTGCGTTGCGCGCCCTGTCCTTCTGCTTCTGGAGTTCCTTGGCGAAGCCTTCCATGTCCACGGTGTAGCCCTTCTCCGAGGCGATCAGCTCGGTCAGGTCGATCGGGAATCCGTAGGTGTCGTAGAGTACGAATGCGTCCTCTCCCGGGATGGTCTTGGTCGAGGCGTTCTTGGCGACGTAGTCGTCCATCAGCCTTATTCCTCTGTCAAGAGTCCTGAGGAATGACATCTCCTCCTCGCGGATGACGCTTTCGATGAGTTTCTGCTGCCTGCCCAGCTCCGGATAGGCCTCTCCCATGTCGGAGACAAGCTGAGGGATCAGCGCGCAGAGGAACGGCTCGTCGAATCCGAGGAACGTGTAGCCGTAGCGGACGGCGCGGCGCAGGATCCTTCTGATCACGTAGCCGGCCTTCACGTTAGACGGCAGCTGTCCGTCGGCGATGGAGAAGGCTATCGCCCTGATGTGGTCGGCGATGACACGCATGGCGACCTCTGTCTTTCCGTTCTCATGGTATTTGTGGCCGGAGAGCTCCTCGATCTTGCCGATCATTCCGGAGAACACGTCCGTGTCGTAGTTGCTGGTCTTGCCCTGCAGCACCATACAGAGCCTTTCAAAGCCCATTCCGGTGTCGATGTTCTTGGCCGGGAGCGGCTCAAGCGATCCGTCGGCCTTGCGGTTGTACTGCATGAACACGAGGTTCCAGATCTCGATCACCTGGTCGTTGTCAGTGTTGACGAGATCCTTTCCGGGGATCCTGGCGATCTCCTCGTCTGTGCGCAGGTCGATGTGGATCTCGCTGCAAGGGCCGCAAGGGCCTGTGTCGCCCATCTCCCAGAAGTTGTCGTGCTTGTTGCCGAGGATGATGTGATCCTCAGGCATGAGCTTCAGCCAGGCCTGCCTGGCCTCGTCGTCGAGGGCTGTACCGTCCTCGGACGAGCCTTCGAACACGGTGGCGTAGAGTTTTGACTTGTCGATCTTGTAGACGTCCGTCAGCAGTTCCCATGCCCAGCTGATGGCCTCGGCCTTGAAGTAGTCTCCGAAGCTCCAGTTGCCGAGCATCTCGAACATCGTGTGATGCCTGCCATCGTGTCCCACTGCTTCAAGGTCGTTGTGTTTTCCGCTGACTCTGAGGCATTTCTGTGAGTCTGTGGCTCTTTTCATCTTGGGAGTTGTGTTGCCGAGGAATATGTCCTTGAACTGGTTCATGCCGGCGTTGGTGAACATCAGCGTCGGGTCATTCTTTATCACCATCGGGGCGGAAGGCACGATCGTGTGTCCCTTCGATGCGAAGAAGTCCAAAAATTGCTGTCGAATCTCTTTAGCGGTGTACATATCTAAAAATCAATTAATTCATGAATATTCTCCCGTGCCGGCAAGAAAAACTTTTTCAGAAAGGCACGGAATTGGCAAAATTATAACATTTTTCGGGATATATCGCAAAAAAGGGTATATTTGTAGACTATGGGGAAGTATATTCTTAATCCGGAGACCTTATTATATGAGATGAAGGAGGTTTCCTTGAAGTCGAAAGTCTTCAAGGGGTTGCTGCTGTTCGCCGGTAGTGTGGCGATGGCGGTCCTCTACATCTGGCTCTTTACTTCCGTTCTTGGCTATGACCTGCCGAAGACGGCCTTTCTCAAGGCTGAGAGGGCCCGCTGGGACGCCAGGATGGATCTGATGAACACCAAACTTGACCGCTGCGAGGAAAGCATCGAGGCGTTGAGGGTGAGGGATGACGACATCTACAGATCCATATTCGGAATGAACGAGATTCCCGCGGGCGTGAGGAACGCCGGCATCGGCGGGGTGGACAGGTACTCTTTCCTTGACGGCCTTGAGTCGGACGACAGGCTTAAGAACACCGCCTTGAGGATCGACAGGCTGACCAGGAAGGTCTATGTCCAGAGCAAGTCTTTCGACGAGGTGGCCGCTGTCTCCAAGACAGCCGGTGACATGGCCTCCTGCATCCCGGCGATCCCGCCCATCGTGCCGGATCCGTCCAGGTACAAGATGTCCAGTCCTTTCGGCTACAGGACCGATCCTTTCACCGGAGCGTCCAGGATGCACACAGGTCTGGATTTCGCGATGAAGATCGGCAATCCTGTCTATGCGACGGGTGACGGCGTGGTGGAGTCTGTCAAGTTCGAGTTCTTCGGCTACGGCAACTCGATCACCATCAAGCACGGCTTCGGCTACGAGACCATCTACGCCCATCTTAACTCCGTCAAGGTGATCGAGGGAATGAAGGTCAAGAGAGGGGACTGCATCGGTGAAAGCGGCAAGTCCGGACGCTCAAGCGGCCCTCACCTGCACTACGAGGTGGTCTACAAGGGCCGCAAGGTGAATCCCGCCAACTATCTTGACATGTCGATGTCTGTTCAGGAATATTCTGACATGTTGAGGATGAGGGAGAGCGAGAGCGGGATGCCGTCGTCGATGAGGCATAGTTTCAGTGTCAGACACAGATGATGAGGAGGTTGGCCGATGAAGGAGAGGTACGAGTTTGACAAGGTTCGGATGGAGTTCCGAAAGGTCACGCATTCGGTGTGGTCGATTCTGGGCAAGGCTGCCGTGTACTTTCTGGTGACAGCGTCCCTGGCTGTCGTCTACTATGTGGTCTTCTCGTTTGTGATAAGCACGGACTCGGAGCGTAAGCTCAAGAGGGAGAATCAGATGTACCGTCAGATGTACAAGGATCTGGAGGCGAGGGAGGCATTGGTCGATGATGTGCTGGAAGGCCTTATGGTGAAGGACAACGAGATCTACCGCAACCTTTTCAACTCTGACGCTCCGGATCTGGGCAACATCTATTCCGACGGACTGCTGTCCCGGGTGGATTCGATACCGGACGATCTGATTGTGAGATATTCAAAAGAGAGGCTTGACACGCTGTTCCGGATCTCCGAACGGGTCGAGGCCAATTTCCAAAGGATAATGGAAAGGATTTCGGACAAGTCGGTGGTTCTTCCTCCGATGACGAATCCTCTGGAGAACTTCTCCTATGCAAGGACAGGGGCTTCCGTCGGGGACAAGATCAATCCTTTCTACAAGGTTACGGCTTTCCACGGCGGCCTGGATCTGATCTCGCAGCAGGGAGAACCGGTCGCCGCCGCGGCAGATGGCGTTGTGAACAGGGTTACCCATTCGTCCAAGGGTCTTGGGAACGTTGTCGAGATCGACCACGGCAATGGCTATCTCACCCGCTATGCCCACTTGGAGAACACCCGCGTCCTGAAAGGACAGAAGGTGACAAGAGGACAGAGGATCGGCCAGGTCGGAATGTCGGGCAACTCGTTCGCCCCGCATCTTCACTACGAGATCCAGAAGGACACGCTGCTGATGGATCCTCTGAACTATCTTTTTGCATCCGTGAGTCCGGACGAGTACATGAGAATGCTTTTCATGTCCGTGAACACTGGTCAGTCAATGGATTAATAAAACTATTCAGGAATATGGAAAAGTTATACTATACAATCGGCGAGGTCGCCGACATTCTGGGGGAGAGCACGTCTTTGGTGCGCTTCTGGTCCAACTCTTTCCCGAAGTACATCAAGCCTAAGAGGAACGCGAAGGGGAACCGCCTTTTCACGGAGGAGGATCTTGAGTGCCTCAAGCAGATCCATCTGCTCGTGAAGGAGCAGGGACTGACTTTGGAAGGGGCCGCGAAGAAGATCGCCGCTGACAGGAAGGCTGTCGAAGGGCGCGTGAAGGCTTTGGACAGCCTGAAGGAGATACGCCGCCAGCTGGTTGAGGTTAAAAAATCTTTATAGGTATGACAGTCAAGGACATAACTTCCGTTATAGAGTCGTTTGCCCCGCTTTCCATCCAGGAGAGCTGGGACAACAGCGGTCTAGTCATCGGATCCGAGGCACAGGAGGTCCACGGAGTTCTCCTTGGGTTTGACTGCACGGCGGATCTGGTGGACGAGGCGGTCAGCCTTGGCGCTGACATGATCATCACCCATCACCCGCTGATTTTCTCGGGACTGAAAAAGATTTCCCCTGACGATCCTGTCGGGCTGGCGGTGATGAAGGCCGTCTCGGCGGGCATTGCTGTCTATGCGGCCCACACGAGCGCCGACAAGGTGCTTGGGGGAGTCAGCGGCGCGATGGCGGAAAGGCTGGGGCTCAAGGATGTACGGGTCTTGGACGAGGAGCCGGGCGGCTTTGGCCTCGGCGCGGTCGGCAACCTTCCGCAGCCGATGGACGGCGGAAGTTTCATTGAATATGTCAAGTCAAGGTTCGGTCTCAGGATGATCCGTTGCTCGCATCTTCCTCAGGAGCCGGTGTCCAGGGTCGCCATGTGCGGCGGCTCCGGCGGCTCCCTGATCGAAAAAGCCCGTGAGGCGGGCGCCCAGGCCTATCTCTGCGGAGACATATCCTACCACCACTTCTTCACCACTAAGGATTTTATGGTCATGGATATAGGCCATTTCGAGGGGGAAGTGGAGATTGTGGATATATTATTTTCTCTGTTAAGGAAAAAATTTCCTAACTTTGCAATCTCTACCAGCTCAAGGCTGGAGACAAGTAATCCGGTATATTATTATTAGTCAGATAGCTATATGGCAACTAAAAAAATCAAGAAAGTCGAGACACCGATAGACCAGAGGGAGACATTCGTTTCCCTCCAGAAGAATTTCGCTGACTCTGAAATCAGCGTCGAGGAAAAGCTTAAGACACTCTACGCTCTTCAGGAGGCGGATTCCGCGATTGACAAGATCATGCAGATGCGCGGAGAACTCCCGTCGGAGGTTGAGGCTCTTGAGAACGAGATAACGGATCTTAAGGCCCGTCAGGCTCAGGACACGGCTGTCATCGAGGCTTACAATCAGACAATAGCCGAGAACAGGCAGAGCATTGTCGATTGCGATGTCCAGATCGAGAAGTATCAGCAGCAGCTGAATGACATCTCCAACAGCCGCGAGTATGATTCCATCAACAAGGAGATAGAGAATCAGGGACTTCTCCGTCAGATCGCTCAGAAGAACATAAACGACACCAAGGCGGCCATCGCCGAGAAGAGGGACGACATCGAATCTCTCAAGGACTACATCGCCGTCAGGAACGATGACCTCAAGGCCAAAAGGGAGGAACTTGCCACAATCGTGGAGTCCACATCCAAGGAGGAGAAGAAACTCCGCTCAGTCAGAGAGGATTGCGCCAAGAAGATCGACCCGAGGACAATGAGCGCCTATGATCGTATCAGAGCCAGCGTGCACAATCATCTCGCGGTGGTTTCGGTCTACAACGGGGACTCCTGCGGAGGCTGCTTCAACACGATCACTCCTCAGCGTCTCGTGGACATCGCTTCCAACAAGAAACTCATCATTTGTGAGCATTGCGGCAGGATCATCGTCAATCCTGACTTTGAATAGACCGCTACCCAACATTTAGGAATATGCCTGACCAGCCCGGAAAAACATCCAGAAAGAAGGCGAGGCCAGTTGATTTGGACACTCTTGGGCTTGAGATGGGAAACAAACCGCCTCAAGCTCTTGAAGTCGAAGAGGCTGTCCTCGGCGCCATGCTGATTGAGCCCTCATCCGTTGACACGGCGCTTGAGGAGCTTACTGTCTCTTGTTTCTATGACCCTCGTCACAGAATGATTTTCGAGGCCATGAACGAGCTTGTCAACGAGCATGTGTCGGTGGACATAGTCACGGTCAGCACCAAGCTCCGGGCCAAAGGCAATCTTGAGGCTGTGGGAGGCCCTGTGGCGCTTGCCGGCCTGTCCGAGAAAGTCGGAGCCGCGGCCCACATCGAGTACTACGTCAGGATACTGAAGCAGAAGAGTATCCAGAGGGAGCTGATCACAGCGTCGTACGAGATACTCAAGGATTCCTACGATGACGCCATCAATGTTGATCTTCTGATCGACGAGGCGCAGTCAAAGATCTATGGAGCCATCCAGAACAGCGTGAAGAACGATGTCAAGGACGTGGGAGCCGTGATCAACGACGCCATGAAGGAGATCGAGAAGAATCAGAATGCCGACGGCCTGAGCGGTGTTCCGTCCGGTTTCCTTTCGCTTGACCGTGTCACGAGGGGCTGGCAGAAATCCGACCTCATTATTCTGGCGGCGAGACCTTCCGTCGGTAAGACGGCTTTCGCGCTCAATTTGGCCAGGAACGCGGCTGTGGACTATCACATGCCGGTGGCTGTGTTCTCTTTGGAGATGTCGGCGCTTCAGCTGGTAATGAGGCTCATGACGACCGAGTCCGGTCTGTCGGCTGACAAGCTGAAGGGCGGTACGAAACTGGAGGCGTGGGACTGGCAGCAGCTGGAGACCCGGCTGGCCTCGTTGTCAAAGGCTCCTTTGTACATCGATGACACTCCGAGCATTCCTTTGATGGAGTTCCGCACGAAGGTCAAGAGGCTTGTGAAATCCAAGGATGTCAGACTTGTGATCGTTGATTACCTCCAGCTGATGCAGGGACCGGTCGAGCTTCGCGGAATCCGTGAGCAGGAGGTCGCTGCGATCTCCAGGACGCTCAAGGCCACAGCCAAGGAACTCAATGTCCCGATCATCGCGCTCTCGCAGCTGTCCCGTGACGCTGTGAAACGAACCGGAGGCAGCGGAAAGCCTCAGTTGAGCGACCTCCGTGAGTCCGGATCAATCGAGCAGGATGCCGACATGGTGATATTCATTCATCGTCCTGACTACGTGGGACTTGGAGAAACTCCTGACGGGAAGGAAACCACACAGATCATCATCGCCAAGCATCGTAACGGCGAGGTGTGTGACATCGACATGCTCTTCAAGGCGGAGCAGGTGCGTTTCGTGGAGCCGGGGGATTCCCTGACCGCGAGGGCGGAGGAGATGGGCGGCATGGAGTCCGCCATGAACAATGATTTTGCCAATAACACTGATTTCTGATGGACACGACAAGACTCTTCGGCATCCTTGCCGCCATATTCATCATCTCTTCCGTTCCGGTATTTGCCGGCGACGAGGGAAAATGTATTCCTGTGAAGAATCTTAAGGAGGAGAATCTGGCTTTCAAGGGAGGGGAGAAACTGGTGTTCACTGTCCATTTTAAATGGGGGCTGATCAACGCCGACGTGGCGCAGGCGACCCTAAAGGTGGACACCACCATCCTTAACGGCAGGAAAGTCTTCCATGCGTCCCTGACCGGCAAGACTCAGAAATTCTACGAGAAGTTCTTCCGTGTCAAGGAGGATCTGGACTCCTGGTTCACGAGGGACGGCCTTAAGCCGATGAAGTTCACGAGGTTCGCCAAGGAGGGGAAATACACCTGCACGAACCTCTACATGTACGACCACACGCCCGGGGACGAGAAGATCTCCGCATCGTTGAACAATTCCAGAAAGGGGGATTTCTCGGCGACCCTGCCGCTGGACAAATGCACCTACGACATTCCGCTGATGTACTATGTGCTGCGGAACATCGACACGGAGAAACTTGAGGAAGGAAAGGACTATCCGATGACGTTTGCCGTCGATGATGATGTGTACACCCTCCATTTCCGGTATTTGGGCAAGGAGAACAAGTACATCGACGGGATCGGGTCGATCCGCTGCCTGAAGTTGAGCTTCGAGGTGGTGTCAGGTGAGGTCTTTTCGGGAGAGTCGGATCTCTACGGCTGGTTCTCGGACGACGAGAACAGGATCCCGGTCTGGTTCACGGCTCCTCTTAAGATAGGCAAGGTGCAAGGTCGCCTGCGCTCCTATTCAGAACTCAGGAATCCTTTCTCCTCAATCGTTGAATGAGTTGATTTTAAGGAATATGGCTACGGGGGAGGTCTCACACAAAGGAACGGTCATTTCTGTAGGGCAAGACAGGATCTCTGTCCGGATAGTGTCCGAGTCGGCTTGCTCGGCCTGCCACGCCGCAGGGCTTTGCGGAGCCTCTGAGTCAAAGAACAAGATTGTGTATGTCCCCGTCTATGGAGGACAGACATATTCCGTAGGCCAGGAAGTCGAGGTTTGCCTTGCGAGGAAGATGGGACTCAAGGCAGTCTTGCTTTCTTATGTGATTCCTTTGGTGATATTACTGATTTTAGTGTTAACTTTGTCGTCGATTGGACTCGGCGAGCTTGTCTGTGGACTTGCCTCGATCGGGGGAGTCGCGCTATATTACCTCATACTCTATTTCCGCAGGGACAGCCTGGCGGAGGGGTATGTGTTTTATGTTAGAAAGTAATTTTTTTATTTGGCTTTATGACAACAATAATCATCTGGACCGTCGCAGTCATCACGGGGCTTGGCCTCCTGCTGGCGCTGGCCCTCTACATTGTCGCGCAGCGGTTCAAGGTTGAGGAGGATCCGCGCATCGAGGAGGTGGAGAAGGTCATGCCAGGCGCTAACTGCGGTGGTTGTGGTTTCGCCGGCTGCCACGCTTTCGCGGAGGCTGCGGTGAAGGCTCCGAATCTGGACAACAACTATTGCCCTGTCGGAGGCAACGAGACAATGAAGAAGGTGGCCGCCATCCTTGGCTACGAGGTCAAGGAAAAGGCTCCTATGGTGGCGGTTGTGCGCTGCGCCGGAACCTGCGCCGCCAGGCCGAGGACCAATGAATATGACGGCTCGGCTTCCTGCAAGGTAAAGGCCGCTCTCTACGCCGGCGACACCGGCTGCTCTTTCGGCTGCCTTGGCTGCGGAGACTGTGTGGCCGCCTGCCAGTTCGGCGCGCTGTCGATGGATCCCCAGACAGGTCTTCCGGTCGTGGATCAGGAGAAGTGCACAGCCTGTGGAGCCTGTGTCAAGGCTTGCCCTAAGTCCATCATCGAGTTGAGGGCGAAGGGTCCGCGTGGAATGAGGATCTTTGTCTCGTGTGTCAACAAGGACAAGGGACCGGCGGTCAAGAAGGCCTGCTCGGTCGGTTGCATCGGGTGCGGAATCTGCGCGAAGACCTGCACGCATGACGCCATCACCGTAGAGAACAATGTGGCCTACATCGACTTCGCGAAGTGCAAGCTCTGCCGCGAGTGCGAGGCGATGTGTCCTACCGGAGCGATCATCGGGGTGAACTTCCCTAAGCCACTGGACAAGGATGCCGTCAAGGCCCGTGTCCAGGAACGTCAGAAGAAAGCGAAGGAGGCCGCCGCGGCTGCCGCCACAGTAAAGAAGGAGGAACAGAACAATGGCTAGAAGAACATTCTCAATCGGTGGCGTACATCCTAATGACGCCAAGATCTCCCGCGGCTGCGCCATCGAGGCGCTTCCGCTGCCCCAGACCGTGTACATTTCCCTTGCCCAGCACATCGGGGCTCCGGCCAAGCCGGTAGTGGCAGTGGGCGACAAGGTTAAGGTCGGCCAGCCGATCGCCGAGCCGGGCGGATTCGTGTCCGCGTTCATCCATTCCTCCGTTTCCGGAACCGTGAAGTCGATCGGCCCGCGCAAGGATCTCGCCGGCAACACCCAGACCTATGTCGAGATCGCCGTCGAGGGTGACGATTGGGCTGAAGGCATAGACCGTTCGGAGACTCTCGTGACCGAGATCCCGGATGACGGCAAGGCCATCATCGAGAAGATCCGTCTCGGCGGAGTCGTGGGACTCGGCGGAGCGACCTTCCCTACCCACGTGAAACTGACCCCGCCTCCAGGAAAGAAGTGCGAGATGCTGATAATCAACGGCTGCGAGTGCGAGCCTTACCTCACGTCCGATTTCCGCACGCTTCTGGAGAAGGGTGAGCAGGTCGTTGTCGGCACAGCCCTCATCAAGCAGGCTCTCGGCGTGGCGAACGCCACGATAGCCATCGAGGACAACAAGCCGGAGGCGATAGAGCATATTCAGAAAGTACTTTCGGAATTGAAGGGAAAGTCTTCCAAGTACGACGGGATCGAGGTGCTTTCTCTGATGAAGAAATACCCCGAGGGTGGTGAGAAACAGCTGATTGACGCTGTGATGCACCGTCAGGTGAAGTCCGGCGGCCTGCCTATCGACGTGGGCGCCGTCGTCCAGAATGTGGCCACGGCTCTGGCGGTCTATGATGCCGTTCAGAAGAACAAGCCTTTGATTGACAACTCCGTGACCGTCACCGGCGAATGCTTCCCTAAGCAGGCCAATCTGCTTGTCAGGGTCGGCACTCCGCTGCGCTACATCGTCGATTACCTCGGAGGGGTTCCGGAAAGCGCCGCCAAGATCATCAGTGGCGGCCCTATGATGGGTAAGGCTGTCGCCAATCTCGACGCGGCCACCCTGAAGGGAACGGGAGCCTTGCTCTTCCTCACCGCCGAACAGACCAAGAGGCATCCGGAAGGCAACTGCATCCGCTGCGGTAAATGCGCCGACGCCTGCCCTATGGGACTGGAGCCGTTCCTGCTCTATCGTCTCGCCAAGGCCGGCAACACCGACGAGCTTGAGGCGAACGCCGTTCAGGACTGCATCCAGTGTGGATGTTGCCTCTACACCTGCCCTTCCTACATCCCGCTTCTGGATGTCATCAGTCTGGCAAGAGGCCAGGTAATGGGAATAATGAAGGCTCGCGCCGCTGCCGCCAAGGCCGCCGCCGAAGCCGCAAAAGCAAAAACTGTTTAAGAATATGGATAGATTGTTGGTTTCACCGTCTCCGCACCTTCATTCCAAGACCACAACTCCGGTCTTGATGAGGGATGTCGTGATCGCCTTGATCCCTGCTGTCGCGGTCTCGGTCGTGTTCTACGGCCTTGCCGAACTGCTGGTGCTGGCTGTCAGTGTCATCTCCTGCGTGGCGCTGGAGTATTTGATAACTAAATATTTGCTCAAGGCTCCGTCCACCGTGGGCGACTGGTCAGCCGCCGTTACGGGCATCCTGCTGGCGCTCAACCTTCCCGCCTCGACTCCTTGGTGGGTAGTGTTCATCGGCGCGGTGGTCGCCATCGGAGTCGCTAAGATGACATTCGGAGGCCTTGGACAGAATGTGTTCAACCCGGCTCTTGTCGGCCGTGTGTTCCTGCTCATCTCATTTCCTACCTACATGACCGACTGGACGATCCCGGGAGGACTTTTCGGCGCTGACGCGGTTTCCGGAGCCACTCCTCTGGGAGTCATCAATGAAGGCCTCATGAAGGGAGTGTCCGCCGCCGATCTGATCGCGCAGAACGGCTTCTCGGCCTCTCAGATGCTCTTCGCCAACATCGGCGGTTCGGCAGGCGAGGCGAGCGCCATAGCGATCCTCATCGGTTTCGTCTATCTGCTTGTCCGCAAGGTCATCAAGCCGTGGATCACACTTTCGATCCTTGGAACCGTGGCTCTGGTCTCCACCGTCTTCTGGATGGCCGACCCCACCCACTTCACAGGGCCGCTTTTCAACCTTCTCACCGGTGGTCTCCTTCTCGGTTCCTGTTTCATGGCAACCGACTATGTGACCTCTCCGATGAGTACCAAGGGCGGAATCATCTTCGGTGTGGGCATCGGTTTCATCACTTTGATGATCAGGTACTTCGGATCCTATCCGGAAGGAGTGAGCTTCGCTATTCTTATCATGAACTCTGTGGTTCCGCTTCTTAACAAGTGGTTCCATCAGAAAAAATACGGGAGGGCATAGGCTATGGCAGTAAAATCCAATCTCACCACAATGGCTGTCTGCCTGACAGTCGTGTGTCTGGTCTGCTCGGCGCTTCTTGGCGGAATGTACGCTCTGACAGCCGAACCGATCGAGAAGGCCAACGCGGACATCCTCAAGGTCTCAATCGGAGCCGTGCTTCCGGAAGGGGGCGAACTCTCCGACGCAAAGCCGGTAGAAGTCGGCGGCCAGGCTTCTGAATATTACGTCAGCACCGTAGACGGCGCTCCTGTGGCCTACGCCGTGAGGTCAACCACCGTGGGCTTCGGCGGACCGCTCGTCCTGATGGTCGGCATCACCGCCGATGGAGTGGTCTACAACACTTCGGTCCTGTCTCACAACGAGACCCCTGGTCTTGGTGCCAAGTGCAACACTGACGAGAAGTTCATGAACCAGTTCAAGGGCTTCGATCCTTCGTCCAAGTCGTTGACAGTCAAGAAGGACGGGGGCGATGTGGATGCCATCACGGCTTCCACCATCACTTCCAGAGCCTACTCACAGGCTGTGGACAACGCGGTCAAGGCATTTAATTCAATCAAAGGAGAATAGACTATGAGCAGCAATAAACTGAACATTTTCACCAAGGGCTTCTTCAAGGAGAACCCTACATTTGTCCTGCTTCTTGGTATGTGTCCTACGCTGGCGACAACTACCTCGGCCATCAACGGTCTGAGTATGGGTCTCGCCACCCTCTTTGTCCTCGTGCTTTCGAACATCGCCATCTCGGCGATCGCCCCGGTGGTTCCGGACAAGGTGCATATTCCTGTCTATATCGTGGTCATCGCCACTTTCGTGACGATCCTCCAGTTCGCCATGCAGGCCTACACACCGGCGATGTACACCACTCTGGGCCTGTTCATCCCGCTCATCGTCGTGAACTGCATCGTCCTCGGACGCGCCGAGGCTTTCGCAAGCAAGAACGGCATTCTGGACTCCGCCCTTGACGGATTTGGAATAGGCTTGGGCTTCACCCTCTCCCTGACGATTCTGGGAATCGTCCGCGAGATCCTGGGCAGCGGCTCGGTCTTCGGCTACAGGTTCATCACCGGTGACGGCATCCTCGTGTTCGTGATGGCTCCGGGAGCGTTCCTCGCTTTGGGCTACCTTATGGTTCTGTTCAACAAAATCGCTAAAAAGAACTAAATCATGGAATATTTCCTCATAATAATCTCGGCGATCTTCGTCAATAACATCATGCTTGCCCAGTTCCTGGGCACATGTCCGTTCCTGGGTGTCTCCAACAAGATCTCCACTGCCACCGGCATGGCCGGAGCCGTGTGCTTCGTGATCACCCTGGCGACTTTGGTGACTTACCTCATCAACCAGTACCTTCTGGTGGCGTTCGGCCTCCAGTTCCTGCAGACCATAGCCTTCATCCTTGTGATCGCCGCCCTTGTGCAGATGGTGGAGATCGTGCTGAAGAAGATCAGCCCGTCCCTCTATCAGGCTCTCGGAATATTCCTCCCTCTGATCACCACGAACTGCGCCGTTCTCGGTGTGGCTCTCAACGTGGTTTCCAAGGAGTTAGCGTTCGGCGGCCCCGCCCACATGCTGAACCTCGGCGAGTCGGTGGTCTATGCCTTCGCCAATGCGGTCGGCTACGGCATGGCCCTCATCCTGTTCGCCGGTCTTCGTGAGCACCTCGATTTGAATGAAGTCCCTAAGCCGTTCAAAGGCATTCCGATAGCCCTTGTCACTGCCGGTATCCTCGCCATGGCGTTCATGGGATTCTCTGGTTTAGTATAGTTTTTGCAGATTAATAGTTTTTTTGGATTACTTAATCTGTAGATACTTTTAAGATTTGTTATTATGAAAAGAACAATTTTGATCCTTGCCGCTGTCCTTGGTTTCGCGGTTGCGGCAAGCGCCCAGCCAAAGGCTCTTGGTGTGCGCATCGGTTGGGGTGTTGACATCACTTATCAGAATTACTTGAACAGCGCGGACTTCCTTGAGTTCGACCTTGGCCTTGATGACGGCTACAACTCAAGCAATTTCCATGTTGACGGTGTCTACAATTTCATGATTGCCCAGCCGAACTGGACAAGAGGCAAATGGGGCTTCTATGGTGGTCCTGGCGTATCCCTTGCCGTTTGGGACAATGATGACAAGGACAATGTTGTCTATGCCGGCATCGTCGGCAACCTTGGCCTGGAGTACACCTTCAACATCCCGCTCCAGCTTTTCATCGACGTGCGTCCTCGTCTTATGTTCGGCGACGGCGGTGTCAGAAGCAAGGGCATCTTCAACTTCGGACTTGGAATCTGCTACTCGTTCTAGTTTAGGGACCTGGTCTTAAAATAGCGAATCCTCAAAGGGACTGGCCATAATCTCTGGTCAGTCCCTTTGTCGTCTCTTCATCTCTGTGTCCTTGTCTCGTACGCAAAACCGCCCTATCTGCTCACGAGGCCCTGCGTTGGCACCCTCCCGTACGCAAAACCGCCCTATCTGCTCACGAGGCTCTGCGTTGGCACCCTCCCGTGCACAAAACCGCCCTATCTGCTCACGAGACCCCGTGAGCCTCTCTGGTCGCGGAATTTGTCGGGGTTTCCGCCCTTGTGGTTCGGCAGGCTCGCCAACCGGGTTAGGCCGGCGCGTGGCTTTACTTCAGGAGATCACTCATGGCCTTCAGGTCGGGCTGGAGGCCGGTCATCAGAGGGTAGCCTGTGAGGGCCTGGTACAGGAGCCAGCGGTGACCGGAGATGTAAGTGCAGTCTGCGGCGGCGAGTTTCATACGGGCCTCGTTGTCGAAGGAAGGAGTCTTGTAGTTGGCCTCCAGTATGACCTTATGCTGTCCGGCATCCTCACCGGCGAAATCATCTGCGGTAAACTCTGCGATTTCCGGCAGAGCCATAGGCAGGGTGTAGATCACCAGATCACATTCCTTCACAGCCTCCTTGAAATCGGAGATCGGATCCGGAAGGAAGCCATATTCAGGCATGGCGTCGGCGATGGCCTGTGCCTTCTCCGGCGTGCGGTTCATCAGAATGGTGGCGAACCCAAGCTCGGCTGCGGCCACGGCAGCAGCCCTCCCCGCACCTCCGCAACCGACCACAAGTGCTTGTGGCTCACGGCTGAACGTACGGCTGAGTGTCATCAGGAAGAACTGGTGCATCTTCACGAAGAACTTGTCCCCGAAATTGCCGATGAACTCCTCCACGATGCCCGGGAAATAGGCTTCCACGACGGACGTGACGATACCGGTGAAGTCCGAATTGTAAGCCTCGACACCATCGTCACCTTTCACCAGAAGGTTCGTCGCCCCGATCCGGGCCGCCGGTCCTGAAACCGCCCCCTCGCCTTTGCGCACCATCTCCAAGACCTTTGAATATGCTCGTTCCTTAAACGGAGCGGTGACGTTGACAGCGGCATATTCATCAATGAATCTCTGGAAGGATGCTTCAAAGTCACTGCCTTCGATCAGGTCGTATGAATATTCCCCGTCCTTCACTCCTTTGTAGGCCGCCTCGAACAGTGCCGGGCTGCCGGATCCCTTGATCGGATCACCTATGAGACCATATTTCGCCATATTCCTAATTCCTTTTTAAGAAGCTATTTTGATCTGTTTGAATGTCTTCTCTCCTCAAAGGACATTTCAAACAAAAAGATTGATGCGAAGTTAGCAAACAGCACGGCTTTCTGCAAATCATATTCATATTCACAGAAAAGAAAAGTTTGGATGGCAGGAATTATTTAGTATATTTGCAACTGTCATTTGATAGTATTATTGTAGGACAAACAAGGCGGACATCCGACCCCTTTTCAGGATGTTCGCCTTTTTTAGATTTCTACCGAAGGGAGGTGGCGTAAATGGTTGAGAAGCCGGGAATCTGTCTGTGGAATGTGTTACAGGCACATATCTTGCTGGCAGGAGGATGAAATTCTTTTCACTATGAGACTTAGGAATATCTTTGCCGCGATGCTGGCTATTGTCTGCTGCGGCGTTTGCGCTCAGGCTCAGGACAGGATTCATCTGCTGGACTCCCGCCGTGTCATCGAGGCCAAGGTCATCGAGATAGGGGAGGTTGACATCATCTACAGGCTTTACAACAACCTTGAGGGACCGGACTACAGGCTTTCCACATCCAGAATAGAAAGCATTGATTTCGAGAACGGTACAAGGCAGCTGTTCGCAGGCAGGAGGGGATTCGCCACGGGACCGTACGCCGACGGCTACATGGACGGCTATGATGACGGATGCCTTGACTACCGTTGGGGACATTACTATTTGCATGACCGCAGAATCCGTCGGCAGGAACTTACCGACTACATCGGCTATTCGCTTTACGGAGGGAAATACAGGAAGGCGTCAAATAATTATTTCTGGGGCATGGCACTCACCGGATACGGGGTTCTTGCTCTGATAGCCTCGACGACCGGGCTTGTTTTTGAAAGCAGGATGAATAGTGATCCTGCTTTCCAAGACGATTTTTTCAAGGATAATTCCAATACGCTAGGCTATGTCCTTGGCTATGCGACCGGAGCCGCCTGCCTCGGAGTCGGCATTCCTCTCTGGATCAAGGGAGACAGACAGTTGAACGGGATCGCGGACGACTACAACCGCAACTATGGCCGCCGGAACCTCGGCTACGGTTCTTCACTCACCGTCGGCCCTACCCGTTCGGGAATCGGCCTCGCGCTGAACTTCTAAATGATTTGACCTTCGGGCCGGCTACTGGCTCGCACATCGGTGTGTCTGGTTCTGGCCAACTTGTATGCCCAGCTCTTGCGTCTGGCTTCTCCTCTCGGCTCCTTGCTGAGAATGGAGGTTAAGTAATTATCTTATTGAGAGATATGTTACCCCGCATCCGGCTGTCCTGGTCGGAGCGGGGTGAATTATTTCACTAATTATCAAGAGGTTGGCTTCTGTGGAAAAAAATGTGTGGAATACTTGGCGGAAGTTGGGGAAAACGGAATATTTTGACTAAATTGCAATGTTTTGGGGCCGTGCGACGGCCTGGACATTTTACATGGTAGGCGGCGGGGGAAATCTGCCGCTGACTTAACATAACTAAACACTTTAAGATTATGTCACTGAACAAAGTAATGCTGATCGGTAACGTTGGAAAAGACCCGGAAGTACGTTACCTTGATGGAAACAACAACCCTGGTTCGGGAAGCACTAAGGTGGCGACGTTCACCCTTGCGACTACTGAACGCTATCGTGACCGCAATGGAGAACTTCGAGAGAACACGGAATGGCACAACATCGTTGCCTGGAGGAATTCGGCTGATGTGGCGGAGAAGTACATCCGCAAGGGTACCCAGCTGTACATCGAAGGAAGGCTCAGGACGCGGTCATGGACAGACCAGACTGGCAACAAGAGGTACACTACCGAGGTAACTGTGGACAATCTGCAGCTTTTGGGCAAGAAGTCGGACAATCCTGGGGCGCATGATGGCGGGCAGGGTTATGCCCAGGGCGGTTATCAGTCCCAGGGACAGCAAGGGTACGGGCAGCCGGCGGTCCGGCAGACCCAGGGGCCGGTGCAGCAACCGATGCAGCAACCGGTGCAACAACCGATGCAACAGCCTGTGCAGCAGGCTCCTGTAAATCCGATCGAGGTGGCGGCGGCGGACATGCCGCAGGATGACCTCCCGTTCTGATCGAGGCGGCGGCCTGGGTGCGGAGCCTTCTCACAGGTGCCGGCGACAGGCGACCGGAACAGTTATTCAGGAATATACAAAACGAATATTTTCAAACATGAGTTCAAAACTTGACGTAGTCCTTGGCCTCCAGTGGGGAGACGAAGGAAAAGGTAAGATTGTGGATGTGCTTGCAGGCCGCTATCCGGCGGTGGCGAGATTCCAGGGCGGCCCGAACGCCGGGCATTCCCTGCATTTCGACGGCAAGAACTTCGTGGTCCGCAGCATCCCTTCAGGAATATTCCGTGAAGGCTCCACCAACATCATCGGAAGCGGTGTCGTTCTGGATCCGATCACTCTCCGGGAGGAATGCGCGAACGTGGAGAAGATGAACATCGACCCTAAGAAGAAGTTGTTCATCTCCAAGAAGGCGCACCTGATTCTTCCGACCCACAGGCTTCTGGACGCGGCCTACGAGGCTGCGGCTGGGAAGGGCAAGATCGGCTCCACGCTGAAAGGCATCGGACCGACCTACACCGACAAGATCAGCAGGCACGGTCTCAGGGTCGGCGACATCCTTGCTCCAGACTTCAAGGAGAGGTTCGGGAAACTCAAGGCCAGACATCTACAGTTGCTCTCAGACCTTCATTTCGAATGTGACCCTGAAAAGGACGAGGCCGAGTGGATGAGCGCCATCGAGTTCCTTAAGGGATTCAATCTGATTGACTGTGAGTATTTTGTCAACAAATGGCTGGAGGATAAGCCGATGCTCGCCGAAGGCGCCCAGGGGTCGATGCTCGATGTCGACTACGGCTCCTATCCGTTCGTGACATCCTCGTCCACGACCGTCGGCGGAGTCTGCACCGGATTGGGAGTCGCCCCGTCAAAGGTCGGAAAGGTCTTCGGAATATTCAAGGCCTACTGCACCCGTGTGGGCAGCGGTCCGTTCCCGACGGAGCTTTTCGACGAGACAGGTGAGAGACTGCGTCAGGTAGGACACGAGTTCGGTGCTGTCACAGGTCGTCCTCGCCGCTGCGGATGGCTGGATCTCGTGGCTTTGAAATACACCGTGATGATCGACGGCGTGACCGACCTCATCATGATGAAGTCTGACTGTCTGGATGATTTCGAGACGATCAAGGTTTGCACCTCCTACAAGGTGGACGGCGTTGAGACCGACCAGGTTCCGTTTGATATCGCCGCCGAGATCGAGCCGGTCTACACCGAGTTCCCAGGCTGGAAGAAAGACCTGACGGAAATCCGCAAGGAAAGCGAGCTCCCGCAGGAATTCAAGGACTACATCCGCTTCATGGAGGGCTACCTCGGTGTCCCGATCAGCATAATCTCCCTCGGCCCGGACCGCGAGGCCACCATCGAGCGCTAAGATCAAGACTCTACATCGCAGCACCCCCGAAAGTCAACTTTAACTTCCGGGGGTATGTAGTGTACGCCCAGTGGGCTGCTGCCGAGGTCTCTCGTGCGCAGAACCTGCCTTCTTGCTCACGGGAGGCTGCTGCCGAGGTCTCTCGTGCGCAGAACCGGCCTTCTTGCTCACGGGAGGCTGCCGGGGCAGGTGTGTGAGGCTGCGGCATCAGAGACTCAATGTCAGGCCGATGGCCCAGTGCTTAAACTCCGGCCAATAGCCGGTGTCCATGATGTTCATCGGGGAGTATTTCGCATAGAAGCCCACATCCCTTATGTTGAGCTGGAACATCACATCGACGGTGGCGAGATTGCAGTGCGCCCTCTTGTACTTGTTCTTCTGCTTCTCATCGTTCAGCCGGTACTTGTTCACAATTGAACTGCTGGCGTTGAGATTGACCACAGGACCGACGGAGAACCCGACACCACGGTAAGCGTTGACACTAAGGATAAGCGGGAATGTGACGCTGAACACTCTCAGCTTGGACACTTTAGGCTCGGCTTTCTCAGGCCATCCTCCGATCCGGATGTTCCCATCGTCATCTTTTGTCATCATTCCGCTCTTGGTCATGGCGAAATTCTTCCAGGAAAACCCGAGACCGTAGTTGAATGTCACGGAGCGCGATAGTTTGAAGTCATCGGTGCACAGATTCAGGAACACCTCGTACGAGCGTTGGGTTTTGAAATCCGGATTGCCCGAGTTGACATTCAGCAATGCCATGCCGAAATTGCCCGGCTCAACCTTATAGCGATGCCCGTATGATTTGGTCACCACCTTGCTGTAGAAAGGCACGTTGAAATCCAATCTGGAAAAGGCTCCATCCTCAGTCCTGTCTTTGCCGATGGATAAGCTGAACCGTGTTGTGTCCTTGATGTCGATCTTGGAATTCGTATAGGTGTACGTGAAGGATGTGTCACACTCGGATCCGAAAATCTCCATCTTGTAGTAGACCTCTTTTTTAGGATCATAATGCTGTTTGACGGAATCAGGGCTATAGACAATCAGCAAGGAATCAGACATATAGTTCAACTTTTTCCCATCGGAGTTGTAACGGACCTTGACACCCGGTTTCTTTATCTGAATTTTCACCGTATCAGCCGGGTCGATGATTTTGAATTCGGAATAGGATGTGTACTTTTCCTGCGCTGACGCGATGTGGACGCACAGCAGCGACACAAGTAAAACTGTAAATAACCTCTTCATATTCTTCATTATTATCTTTGCTTGAACATTTTCTTAAGGTCGTTCATGGTGGCCTTGCCCCTGAGATAGACCACAGTCACGTAGGCCTGCTTAAACGGTCCTCGGGCATTCTCATCCAGCTCATAGCCCACCACGGTGTTGCCGGCGGAATCCTGCGTGACCTTTTCCTTTCCTATTCCCTTGATCTGGAAGCCAATATATTCATTCTCCCCGCTTCCGTCCGCCCGCAGCCTCAAAAGGGCATAGTACATCTGCCCTCCGAAGTAGTCGATTTTCCGGTCAAGCGCATTACGGGAATCAGCCTCCACCAAAGACGCAACCCTGTCAATCGCCTGGGATCCCGCCTTGAAGCTGATGCTGCGGAAATACTTCAGGTTGTAGGGTTTGAGATCCGAGCCGCTCACCTCCGACATGGAGATCCGGGACATGTCCGAGACATCCAGGATGGAGCCGCTGAACAAGCTGTCAATCTGAAGTCCCTTCTGGGCGTGAGCCGCAACCAGGGTCAGAAGGCATAGAAACGCTGTCAAAAAAACTCTTCGTCTCATCATTTTCCGAATATTTCGTTTAACTGTTCATCCACGTCAGTACCGCCGGAGAAAAGGTCGGCAAGGATGCAATCGACATCGTTCATCACAACCTCCCTGTCAGTCACTTTCTGCCCTCCGACATACGCGACGCAAACATTTTCCTTATTGTAAACACTCACTCCAAGAGTTATGAATATGCCGGCGCAGGCTGCCGCGGCGACCCGAAGCCAGACGGCGCGGCGACTCCTCTTCCGTGAATATTCATTCGTCTTCTTCCGTGAGAGGGACTTGCCGACGGCGAAGTAGCCCATCACCGCGCGCGCTTCGGAATATTCAGGAGCCTGCCCCTCCGGCGAGGAGAGAAAGTCCTTGAGTCTCAGTTCCTCCGCTTCGGAAAGGGTCCCGTCGAAGTACCGTTTGATATATTCATTCATCTGTTCCATTTCTGAATTTGTCCCTTAAAATCTTTCTTGCTCTTGAGATGTGCATCCGGACCGCCTCCTGCCGCATTCCAAGGTCTTTGGCGATGCGCTCGAAGGATTGCCCTTCGTATTCGTGCTTTCTGACGATAAGCTTCTGGAGTTCAGTCAGCTCGCTGTCAACCGAGGCCTCGACTTTCCGGAACAGAGCCTCCCGTTCCGCCGCGTCACTTCCTTCGTCCTCGATCTGCCATCCGTCGATGCTGACCTGCCGGGGGAGCCTCTCCGCCTTGCGGAACTCGTCGATCTCCAGGTTCCTGCCCGTCCGCGAGAGCAGCCCGACCGCCTCCCTGACGCTTCCGACCTTGTACTTCCCACCCCACAGCCGACAGAAGGCATCCTGTAAGGTGTCTTCCGATTTCCACCGGCCCCGAAGGGCCAGGAACGCTTCTGTGAGAAAGTCACTCGTCATCGTTTGAACTTTTCACTAATATAAACGAAAACCCCGGGAAATTGTAACACATTCCCGCGGATTTTTCCAAGGACAGTCTCAAGCGGCCCCGGTGCGTTCGCCGAGATTGCGGGAGCGCAAGCCCGGTCGTCTGGCTGGTAAACTGGATGGCCATTTGGCTGGTCATCAGCTATGTCGTCGGTTTGGCTATCAGTTCTGTCATCGTTCCGGCTTTCGTCCTCGGGTCGGTGGCTCTTGCGCACGGGAGGGATGAAACGGTGGCTTCCGTGTGCAACTTTGGTGTTCCTGCACACGGGGAAGGGGAGAAGGG